>Ga0206806_1028_pt1 | contig 37774 bp, 33 predicted proteins | sample Alteio_BWOrgCont_60_FD_152911 | JGI IMG/M metagenome (GOLD analysis project Ga0206806, IMG submission 152911) | Enriched cells from forest soil in Barre Woods Harvard Forest LTER site, Petersham, Massachusetts, United States -... | ecosystem: Environmental > Terrestrial > Soil > Temperate forest >... | reverse complement strand
GCCACCTTGTACACCACCTTTCCAGGGCCAGAGATAATTGGCGCCTGTAAAAGCATTAAAACGTATAAGGTCGGTACGGCGAAAGCCTTCCCAGTATAATTCGCGCTGCCTTTCATTGAAAACATCATCCATTGTATAACCGGCTACATTGCCGTTATTGTTTTCATAACCGCGTTTGCGCAGCAGGTTAAAATAATCCAGGGCGGCAGCATCGCTGCCGCCAGTACCACCACGCTTAACAGCTTCTATATACACGAGGTACATTTCTGCAAGGCGGAACAATGGGAAGTCAGTATTACACAGCACACCGTTTGGTGAATAGGGTGTTTGCCCGCCGGAGGTAAGGTTAGTGAACTTGCGCACAGGCAAGCCATCTGTAAAAGTAAGTACACTGTTTATATCAATATTACCCGGCCCAAATATGGCCCTTTTGTCAGTATTGCCACTGTAGTCCCCAAACACAAGGGGCAGGTTTTTAGTTGTACGATTGCCGAGCCAGCCACCACCCGGAATACCGGAATTCTTGTCTTCAGTTGGGTCAGTGCCATGTGCCGAGCAAACAAGAAAAGTAGTACCGCCATAGTTTTGCGAGTTTGATGCATCGTAAGCAATCGGAAGAATAACTTCAGGGTTGTTAAGGTTGTTGTCACTGGTAAAAAGATTTTTAAAATGCGGCATTAACGAGTAACCTGCATTTATAACTTTACTGGCATAAGTAATGGCATCTGCATAACGTGCAGTACCTGTATATACTTCTGCATTAAGATATAACCTTGCCAGTAGTGCCCATGCAGCACCCTGGTCTGCACGGCCATATTCATTCTGGCGCGCGGGTACAAGATCACCATCAATAGCTTTTAATTCAGATTCGATAAAAGCAAACAGGTCTTTACGTTGTATTTGTGGCGGTATATATTTTCCAATAGGGTTTTTCTCAGTAACAAATGGCGGGTTGCCAAAAAGGTCCATCAACACCCAATACTGGTAGGCCCTTAAGAAGCGTGCTTCAGCACGGTAATTTTTAATATCCGCGGCATCTTTGCCTGTTAACCCGCGGCTGGCCAGTTTTTCATCAGTTGACTCGCGTATAAATTCATTGCAAACGGTTATTTGATAAAGACTGCGTGCATACAGGGCATCTATCAGCACATTGCTCGACGTCCAGTTGATAGTATGAAAACTTTGCAGGTTTGCATCATTCCATGCGCATACATCTTCATCAGTCGTTAATTCCTGCAGGTTCCAGTATGCTCTTACAAAATCAGTTGTTGCAGCATCTGTTATACCTGCTATGTTTACATCGGAGTTACCTACCCCTGTGCTGCTTACCAATGAGTAGCTGCCATACACTTTTGCCAATACCTGCTTGTAGCCTGCCGCTGTACTGTATTGTGTTTCGGAGGTGTTTGCGTTGGTTGGTAACCTGTCAAGGTTTTTATTACAGGCGCTTAAGGTTATTAGAGCGGCGCAAAAAATCGTTGTTATATATTGATTTTTGTTTTTCATTTCGTCTTCTTTTTCAAATTAAAATTGAATATTCAATCCCAGTACATATATGCGCGGGCGTGGGTATAAGGAATTATCGATGCCACCATATATTTCCGGGTCTAAGCCTGTATATTTTGTTACAGTAAATACATTCTGGCAGTTGGCGCTTATACGCAAGCGGGCCTTATTATGAAATATGTTTCCTGCATCATAAGCAACGCCTATATTATCCATCTTAAGGAACGATGCATTTTGAACATAATAATCACTCTGTTGCTGCCCGAACTTAAAGTTGGTATAAAGCACATCGGTTAATGTATTGGCTAAGTAACCAAGCGGGTTTAATATATTAGCCTGCAGTGCACCTGTAGCAAGACCATTGTACATGTAGTTGCCAGCATTTGCGCGCAACACAGTACTGATTGACCAGCGGTTGAAAGTAAATTGCGTGCTAAATCCAAAAATGAATTTTGGGAAGGGTGATTTGTACCTGTACAGATCGTTTTGGTTAATAATGCCATCCCCATTTACATCTTCATACACCCCTTCTATTGGTTTGCCCGCTTTATTATATTCCTGGTGGTATACATAAAATGCATTTGCATTATACCCTACCGAATTTATTTGAATAACGCCATTACCGGTAAGTGTACCGGGGTAGCTGGGGTCTTTAGTAGCGGTAAGGTTAGTGATGGTATTGGTGTTGTATGCGGCATTAAAACTAAGGCTCCATGAAACGTGTTTATTCTGTACCGGTATTGCATTAAAAACTAATTCAACACCTTTATTTTCCAGGTTACCCACGTTGGTAAGAATCGTGCTGCTGAAATTAGAGCCTGCCGGTATTGGGATGGTATTCAACAGGTCTTTTGTTTTTTTATAATACACATCAACACTACCTGTAAGGCGGTTGCCAAAAAAGCCCCAATCTAAGCCGGCATTTGACGATGCAGTTTGTTCCCATTTAATACCTGCATCATACGCGGATGGTGTACCCATATTATAAAAGGTGTTGCCAAATTGTACTTTGGAAGAGTTATCGCTTGAAGAATATACAGCCAGGTAAGGATAATCATATATACCATCCTGGTTACCTGTAACACCATAGCTTAAACGAAGCTTCAGGTCAGATAACGCTTTTGAATTTTGGAGAAACCCTTCCTGGTTTATACGCCATGTAAATGCAGCTGAAGGAAAGTAACCCCAGCGGGTTGAAGGTGAAAACCTTGATGAACCATCCGTGCGTATGGAGGCTGCCAGTATATAGCGTGCATTATAAGTATAGATCAAACGGCCGTAGTAAGAAATAAGTGTATTCTCCGGTTTATCAAACGGCACAGGGGGAGTGCTACCGGGTGCAATATTGCCATTTGCGCGTACAAACGGATAATTATAATTAGTGCTTAAGTTATTGTAGTAACCATACCCGGCTGTAGCATTAATATTACTCTTAATAGATTGAATGGTCTTGTTGTAATTAAGATAAAATTCACCTACGCTGTTACTAATGCTGTTTGAATACCTGTTATGTTGCCCGCTGTCTAAAAAGTTTTGTGCCGCGTAGGTAGGAACATCTACGGTGCCGCTGCCTTTTGCCACATCGTAACCTAAGTTTATGTTGGCATGCAATTGGGGCAGGAATGGAAAAGAGTAATCAAGGCTTATATTGCCATAACTCCTTTGTACATCGCTCAGGTTATGATAAAGGTCCAGCATAGCGACAGGATTGCGCGGAGCCAGCTTATTTAATGTTACCGCATTGGTATTAGGGTCAACATTGGCCCATTCAAAATAATCTCCGTAAGGGGATGCAGCGTGTATTGGCTGTGTTGGATCAAAATAAGCTGCATTACCAATAGCGCCCTGGTTAGCAAAGCGTGAATGGTTAATGGCACCTTTAAGGTTAAGCTCTATTTTTAGATGGTTATTAAGTAAACGGGGGCTTAACGAAATACCCGCTGATACCCTTTGGAGGTTATCGGTTTTTAAAATACCATCCTGGTTGAGATATCCGACAGATATACGGTAGGGTATGTTATTAAATGCGCCTGTTATGCTAAGGTTGTTGTCTGTGCTTAATGCCGACTGGTAAATTTCTTTCTGCCAATCAGTATTTGAATTTCCTAACAGTGATTTATACGTATGTACATTATCAAACGAACCTGTACCCAGTGAATCTACATACGCGCGAAATTGGCCGGCAGACATTACATCCGCTTCTTTTGCCAGCGTAGAAACTGATAACTGTGTCGAGAAATTGAACACAGGCTTCCCGGATAATCCTTTTTTAGTGGTAATAATAATAACCCCGTTAGACGCACGTGAGCCATAGATGGCGGTGGAGGCTGCATCTTTTAAAATAGTGAACGATTCAATGTCGTTCGGGTTTACAAGGCTAAGCGGGTTGCTTGTCCCATAAATGTTATTGCCGCTAAGGGGCACCCCGTCAATTACAATAAGGGGATCGTTGCTTGCATTAAGTGAAGCGCCGCCGCGAATGCGGATAACACTGCCAGCGCCCGGCGAGCCGCCATTTGAGGTTACTGATACACCAGCTACTTTGCCGGCAATCAGTTGCTCCGGGGTGGTGATGCTGCCCTGTTGAAAATCTTTTGCGGTAACAGTTGCAATAGCACCGGTTACTTCTTTTTTGCGCAGGGTACCATAGCCAATTACCACCACATCATTTAATGTGCTGCTGGATGGATGTAACACCAGGTTTAAACTGGCAGTGGCTTTTACCCGTAAGGTATCATACCCGATGTAAGAAATAAGAAGCAGGTCACCTGGGGATGCCTGTAAGGAGAATACCCCCGCTTTGTTTGTAAGCGCACCTTTGTTGGTACCGCTTAGCTGCACCGAGGCGGCTTCTACAGGTTCACCCTTTTCATTCTTTACAGTGCCGTTTATTTTACCGGTTTGGGCATAGGTACTGTTGAAGAGTAAAAAGAGCATGCATAAGAAAAGAGACAGTTTGATGGTTTTGGATGCAATCATAATTGATAAGATTGAGAATGACAGAAGGTTGTTTTTTTTTGATACAAGCAATTTTTCATCGTTATAATTTGGCATTGAACTTTACAAAAGAGTTCGGTAATAGACATTACCCAACTTCTCCAGAAAACTTGTCCGTTAGTATTAATATCAAAGAAAAAAATGTTGTTAAGGGACAACAACTTATACAGACCGTATATAGAAAATATTGGCAGGAGAGCGCATTTGAAAAAAAATAACTAATTGCAGGGCAATTAGTTACGAACACATATAAATTTTAATAATATAAATGATGTTGGGCTGTTTTCAGAGTCGTTTTGGAAACAACAGTGTAAAAATTACACAATAAATAAGATTTAAACAGATTTTATCTCCATTATTTTCTTCTCAAAATCGTCATTTGACACGGAAGATTTATTCTTGATGCGGGTCTTATACGCGTAGATAGTATTTACTGAATATTCGAGTATTTCAGCTATTTTTTCATTGTCTGTTATGCCCAAACGAATAAGCGCAAAAATACGAAGATCGGTGTTTAATATTTGGCCATGGGGCAACTTCACCTGGTCTTCTTCTGCAAATAAAGCATTGTAATTAGTAACGAAATTGGGGAATATCTGCAGGAAAACTTTATCAAAATTCCGCATTAGTTCTTCCTTGTCTTTCTTTGGCTGAATATTGTTTACGATAAAGCGAATGTCTTCAAATTTGCGGTCGGCAAGTTTCAATTCAAGCATTTTCTTTAATTTCTCCAGCCTTCCAAAATATTCGGAATCAAGCTTAAAAAAATAACCGATATACTCCTCTTTTATCTTGTGGGCTTCTTCAAGCTTATCATTTATTAATTGTTGCTGCACATTTGCTTCGGTAATTATCTTCTTGGCCGCCTGCAGTTTTTTTACCTGCTTACGTATAACTATAATAAGTATTGCAAGCACAACCAGGAAAACCGTAACTGCGGTGCCGTATTGTATAGCAAGCTTACGCTGGCCATCTATAGCGTGAATTCGTTCGCTTTCAATAAGGCTTAATATACCACTGGCCTGGGCTTTACGCTGGCGTGCATTGTATGTTTCGGCGTTGGCGATTGCATTCTCAATAAAAAGGGATGCATATTTTACATCGCCTGTTTTATATAATAGTTCCGCGAGATTGTAAATGGCAAATGTTTCCTTGGTGGAAGTATGAATATCGGCTATTGAAGCACTCGCCAACAGATCAATGGCTTTTTGCATTTCGCCCCTTTGCAGGTAAACGCCGCTAAGCGTTGATGCAGTTAGCGCAAACTCGTGCTCCGGCAATTTTTTATCTGCCAGTAGTTTTTCAAAATAAATGGTTGATTCCTGCTCCCTGCCTTGTTTATAAAACTTTAAGCCGGTGTAGTACGTTTTTTCAAAAGTATTGTCAGGGTAATATAGCAGTGCTGAATCTATATAACGGCTTGCGGTAATATCGTAATTAACTGAATGGTAGTTGTCACCGTCGTAAGCGGCAAGGTCAAAATAATAGCGTGCCATAATGGTGTAATATTCTGCTTTTAGCTCACCAGTGCAACTACGGGTGTTTACTGACTTTAATGTATCAAACGTTTCCCTGTACAGGCCCGCAGACAGCATTACAAAGGCATACTTTAGCCTGGCACTATTTATTAGCTGGCTATCTTTCATCTCCATAGCCAACGCCATCATTCTGCCTGCGTATGTATAAGCCGAGTCGTAATTAAATATCTTATACTCATTATATAATTGTTCAGCCAGTTTAAAAGCATCAGAAGGCGGATCAGCACTGCCGTCATACATCCTTGCCTTGATATTGGCTATAGCATTTACTTTGCTTGCGTCATACAGCGGCGTTTGCTCAATGGCATGGGCTAGTGTAGCCAGCAAAGTATCACCTGAAGCCAGGGCTTTATTACAAAAGCAGCAGTTAATGGCAAGGATGGCTAGTAAATAAACCTTCATTGGTGTATATGGGTGAATTCCGCAGCAACAAATGTATAATAATCGGGCGATTGAAAAAGAGGTGATTTTTATGAGCCGCACTCCAAAAACGCAAGATATTGGGAGGTGGGTGAGGCCGGATGCGGACGAAAGTTTAAAACTTGATATGTTGAAAAAATAGTTGTTATTAAAAATGGCCTCGCGGAGTTTTCTTTTCAGCCTCTTGCAAAGAAAATATTTAGCTTTAAACCTGTTTTAAACAAATCGCACACCATCACAAACCACAAATCATGAACAGAAGATATTTGCTCGGTACCGCAACTGCCGGCGTGGCCGCTTGAGGCATACTTTCATCCACCCCCTCCACTCTCTAGCCGCTAATAAAAAACGCATTCACATGCCGGGGAAGCTTACAGTAATCGTAGAGCTTATGCGCAAGAATTGACGAAAAATTAGTTAGTGAAATTTTATGCTGGTTTATATATTTCAAATACCGGATTAAATGATTGATAGATTTTCTGTAGTTTTTCTTTGTGCCTGTAGTAATATTAGAATTTGGTAGTATTACATCTTGGTAGTAATTCTCAACATATTCAATTACTGTTTTTAATCCAGGGGTCTGTTCCGGTCGGGAACCAAGTAATTTTTCTCTTATTTCTGAAAGTGTAAAGAGATCGAAGTCATTGTTATAAAGATATGTAAGCCGGTCAAAATTGAAATTTACTTCCTCCTGTTTTTTATTTATACCATTATTCTTTTTATCAAGCCGTTGTGTAAAGTAATTCCATTATGGTATATCTCCCGGTAAAATAAAAATATCTAATCTTGCTTCAACTTTAAAGCTGCCTTTGGATATTCAAAGATAAATTGGAATTTGGCTTGTTTGTGTACTTTTTTTGGCAATGTTTGGATAAAACAAATCTTAGCTTTTCATCGGTGAAAAATTTTGGTGAAAGTTCGTGTTTTGGTGAAGATTTGGTGAAAGTAAATCCTACGAAAAGCGTGTTCCAACGAAACCAAACAAAACAAAAAACCCTTGTAACCAATTGATTACAAGGATTCCGTGTACTAGCGAAAGTGGTTTAGTGACCTCGTCAGGATTCAAACCTGAAACCTTCTGATCCGTAGTCAGGTGATTTTCAATTTCATTCAGGCTATTACAATCTAATTTACATTCATTATCAATCAATTGCATTTAAATTAAAGTAAAAAAAGGTATAATAACTTACATTTTCTGTGCAAATCCTGTGCAAATTTTTCGTACATTTATGACATGGAAAACACAAACATTACCATCACCCTTGATACCCGCCGCCAAAAGAAGGATGGCACATTTCCAGTTATTATGCGTCTCGGTCACTATGAGCGAACCACTGCGTTACCCTTGGGAATAAGCGTAAAAGAAAAGGATTGGGATGTAAAAACACGAACCGTTAAAAAATCGTATGAAGGGCTTTCATCCGTCACCCGGTTGAACAATCTGATACAAAAGAAGAAAGCCGACGCAATGGATATTCTCCTAAAATTGCATGAAGCAGGTCAGCTTCAGACACTTTCGGTTACCGCCCTGCGCGATGCAATTGACCAATCGCGTACTGAAGTTTCATTTTTTCAGTATACCTTAAAATTGGTTGAGGAACTGATTGAAGCCAATCGCATCGGCACTGCCCGTTCATATAAGGGGGTTCACAGTGTTCTTAAAACATTTACCAATGGAAAAGACCTTCAATTTAAAGATGTCACCTATTCGTTTTTGACAAAGTTTGAAACGTACCATCGCAGCAAAGGAAATGAATCGAATGGCCTGGCAGTATATATGCGCACAATCCGAGCAATATACAATAAAGCGATAAAGGAAGGAGTTGCGGAAAAGGAACTATACCCATTTGCATCGTATAAAATACGAACTGAACCGACTGAAAAGCGCGCGCTTGAATGGGAGTTTCTAAAGAAAATAATTGAATTAGACTTGCCGCCACATGACCCGTGTTTCAGTACCCGAAACTATTTCCTTGCAAGTTATATGATGTACGGGATGAATTTTACTGATATGGCGTACTTACAGAAATCTGATATCTGCAATGGTCGTATAACCTACCGCAGAAAAAAGACAAAGAAGCTGTATGATATAAAAATTACAGAAAGCTTGCAACAGATATTAGCCTATTTCGCCGAACAAACAGCCGGGTCGGTCTACGTCTTTCCCATTATTAAACGCGAAACTTCGCTTAGTCAGGACAGAGATATTCGCTGGGCCAGGAAAGTGTATAACAAAAAACTGAAAATGTTGGCTGAATTGTGTGGTATTGAGAAAAATCTCACAAGCTACGTAAGCAGGCATTCTTTTGCAACCCAGGCAATGTTGCAACAAATACCACTCAATGCCATCAGCACCATGTTAGGCCACTCCAGTTTGAAAACTACTGAGATATATCTAAAAACCCTACCATCCAATATTTTAGATGAGTACAACTCGCTTATATTGAAGGTTGTCTAAAATAACTTCTTTGTTAAATGAATAATAAAGCCCGCCGGAATTAACCGTACGGGCTCTTCTTCTACTAACCCTATGCCATGCTCATGTTTCTTCTTGTTCTTCCTCTTTGGTATCGTTTGCTTTAAGAATATATTCGACTGCGCGTTGAGCCTGTGATGCAGCTTTTATGACAAACTTGTTATCGCCCGCAAACACTTCCAGCCAATTTTGAATATATGCAGCATTGTTTTCTAATTCTTCAATTGGTAACCCTGCATGAGATTTAAGATAACAAGCACCCATTTCTGCAACCAGTTCTTCCAGTGAATACGGTTCAGTGCCGAATGCGGGATTTTCATATACCTCTTTCCTACCTATTCTTTTTTTGTGGCCAGTTGAATGTATTAGTTCGTGAAAAAGTACGCCATAGTAAGCTTCACTGTTTTCAAAGCGGTTAATGCCCGGCATGTTTATGTAATCCATGGCGGGAACATAATAGGCTCTGTCATCTTTGTGCTGGATGGGCGGGCAATCTTCCATATTTTCAACAAGCCGCTCACACTCCCATAATGGTTCATTATATATTTCTTCCACTTCTGGAAAGAACGTTTTTGGGATGTCAACGCACTGAGCCACATTGAATACCTTGTAATACCGAAGGAAGTATTTCCTTTTACCTGTTAATGCATCGTCTTTTTTCTCCTCAATAACTTTGTGGAATACTATCATTGTCCCTTTCTCTCCGCGCTTCACAGAAGCGTTAATCGTTTTTATTTGTTTCCACGTCAGAAATAGATTCTGTTCAAAGCCCATAGAATTTAGGAGAATGACATTAATTCCCCGATATGGTCTACCGGAAATTAAATTACGTGGTAACCCTGCTTCTTTCCATGGTTTTCGCCACGGAATGGCACCGCCCTTGAGAAGTTCAATAATACGTTCCGTGATAAGTGCATAAATATCAAGTGACGTTTCTGTTTGAGCCTGCATAGTTGTTTGATTTACTTGTAAATGATCTTTCTTACAGTTTAGTCAAAAGAAACGGGAGGCATAAGGGAGGGTGTAGTGCAACATATCTAAAGTTAAAACAATGCCCCTTGTTGATACGTGCCTGCGGGTTGTGCTATAGGAAAAACTGCTTGAGGTTTGACTTTCGGCCGTAGCCAAATAATGCTTTCTTCAGGATTGGTAAATTTTCGATACCATGGGTAATAATATCCATTATGCAACGTGGTGCTAACTTGGTAGCCTGTAAAAAACTCATTGGAAAGAGAATTCATGTGGGCAATTTCACCAGTAAGTGATTGCAGAAGCATATTAAATACTGCCATCTTACAGCACACCTTGTCTATGTCTGCACCATAGAATACCTGGTGTCGGTTAATCTTTGCGGCTGCCAATAGCATCCTGCCACTGCCACAAGCTGGGTCAAGAACAGATTTGCCATTTTCAGAAATACCAACTGAAAGAATAGCCATAAGGTCACACATGTGTTCCGGGGTAAAATACTGCCCTAAGTGGCCCTTTGATACCGTTTGCATGTACAAGTCACCTAACGGGTCGCGGAAACCTTCTGCCAGTTCTCCAATGTTGTTTGCCAATTGACCAAGTACATCCTTCTGTGGGTGATTAGTCAGGGATAACAATTGTACCTCCCGTTCTTCGTCAGTGTCACACATTTTAAATGGAATCAGAATTGCATCAAGCAATTCGCTAAATGCAGTCGCATACTCTTTTGCATACGCATACTTCTCAAAAAGGGAAAACAGCTTACTTATGTCTGTCATTGAGTTTTATTTACTTGTGAAAGATTTGTTTCTTTCAGTGTAGTAAATGAGGTAGGAGGATATAAGGTAGGGTGTAGCGCAAAATAAAAAGGAGAGCATGTGCCCTCCTTTTTATGTGATTAGCATTTCTTCTCTTGCGAATGAAATGCTGCTGCTGCTATTGCTTCAAACAGTTTTATGTAATACTTGTTCCTGTTTTTTAACTCCCGCTCATAATAAATCGACAGTTCGGAAAATAACAAGACCAGGCGTTTCATGAGTGCATGCCGGGTTCTTTTTACCGGACTACCAAATCGTTGATACAATTCTTTCGCAGGGTATGATGTCACCGGTATGCCATGAACATTTGCGAAACACTCAATTGCGTGCTGCAATTCTTTAAAACCTTTCGTTTGTTGATGCACGTCAGGTATTGACAATGCAATATCTGATATTGTATAATGCACAAAGCACGATGCCAGGCTGGCTAGTACCATATCTCGTTTTTGCGCTGTCCACATCCCCTTATGAAGCTTTAGAGAGTAATCATTTAGGGAATTGGACTGGAATACGGCCAGTCCGAGCATTCGTGTACTGAAACTAAGCCCCAAAATTGTCGTCTCCATATTGTTTTGGATTTACTAACCGATTAAATAGTGCCCCGCGCGATTTCCAAATCTTACTTTCATCTACCGCCATCACTGTAGCCAATGTTTCTCGTAAGAATGCTTCACTATGCCGTTTGGTAAGCGAGAGATAAAATGATAATGATTTCAAATCCTGTAGCGTTTCCGCCAGTTCATTTGCCAACCTTATTTCATGTGGCCGATAATTTTTCTTCATAATTTTTAAAGAACTAACTAATAAAGTTTCCCCTTTTGAAGAATCGTTCGTTAATCGTATCGTTATATATATATAATCGTTTCGTTCGTTTTTTATATATATTTTTTTGACTTTACAACTTCACTTCAAAAGAAAATAAAAGACGTTACAAGCGTCTCTTTGAAAGGTGGCATTAAGCCACCATTTTTTTAAGTATACATAGAGATATTTAATATTTTTCTAAAAAGGAAACCGACATATTTCCGTAGAAATATTTTAGTAAAAACTTTAGAGGTATATAAGGGAGGGTAAAATGCAATTAATTGCCGACTACCTCACCTTATTTCCTTGCGTGAAGTTGGGTAACATGTAAGCATGGGCAATCCAACTGATCTTTCACAAAATAATTTAATAGGGCTGTTTGATGAATATTTGCGAGAATGCGAATTTAGTTCACGATTACGCCCAGCAACAATACGTGGTTATAAAGCGGTCTTTGCTTTATTCCGTGACGTGATGCCAGAGATTACTTCAATTGAATTTTTAACTTCAGCATTTGTTGTTGACTTCTTTAAACGCTTACAAATTCGTAAAAGAATAGTTGGTAGGAGTATTGTAAAATCCGGGGTAAGAGATTCAACGATAAAAACGTATTGGAGCAAATTGAATTCCTTTTTTGAATGGTTAGTTAGAAAAGGGCATTTGGAACGTAACCCGTTACACGATCTTATGAGACCGCCAGAGCCCAGATATGAAGATTCCAAGGCTTTAAAAGACCATGAGGTAGATAAAATCCTGGCTGCAATTATTTCACGAACAAGTAACCCGCTTGCATTACGGCGGGATATAGTAATTGTTAGTTTGTTGTTATATTGTGGCTTACGCAGGGGTGAATTAATATCACTGCAAGTAAAAGATATTGATTTACTCCATGGAACAGTTACGGTACGAGGAGAAACATCCAAATCAAAGAAAACAAGAATTCTTCCAATGCACCCAACCTTGTTAATGCACCTAAAAGACTACATAGCAGAAAGGACACGCTGCAGTTATAAAACAGAACATTTATTAGTGTCTACAAATCATGATAATGCGGGATTAACAAGAAATGGATTACGTCATTGGGAAAAAAGACTGGTCAGAATATCAGGTATAAATTTTCATCTGCATCGTTTCCGACACAGCTTCGCTACCAATTTGGCAAGAAAAGATGTTGGGATAGTCAAAATACAAAAGCTGTTAGGCCATAGCAGTTTGAGTATGACTGAGCGATATGTGCGCTCAATACTACCGGTGGATTTGAGGGATGATATTAGTAAGTTGTGATTTTGAACTCACAAACAACTATGGTATAAATACAAAAGTCGGGGTTATTTATAATAATATATTACACTCGTTACAGTTATTTCAAATTCTGAATCTTGTATTAAACAGGCCATTGCATTATGTCTGTCCTATTTCAAAAAACGTGTTTTCAACCTTATTTTCCAACTCTTTTTTTAAAAAGACCCGTAACAGTTTTCTCTTAAGGAGATGGTCGGGGGTTCGATTCCCTCACGGGGCACAAAACGTTGGTAAATAAGAATATTTTGAAATACAGCATCAATAACACGGCCAGTTCCCATCTTAAACAGGCCATGTATCAGGATTTTTAAGTAATTATTCCGGGTGTATTTAAAAAATGAATGTTTTAATTCTTTTAGAGCAGTTTTGCGAGTATTCACAATTTATTCGGGGGTATTCAAAAGATACAATAAGGAGATATAGGTACGTTGTAAGTTGTTTTTGCAAGTTTACAGACATTACCAACATAGAGGAGGTATCAGATGATAAAATTCGAGCACTTTTTTATTTCGGAAGGACGCAAAGAAAATGGTCAGTCAATACGTTCATTATTTACCACAAAAGCCTTTTAGTGTTCTTTCGCTGGTGCGTCAGTCAGGGAGTTATAACTAAAAATCCAATCCTTGATATTGAAGTTCCAAAACTTGAAAAGAAACTTCCGCCAAAATTAAACAAGCAAACGGCCTTAAAGCTATTAGAAGTAGTATATAACTATCCCTACGGTTGTACCTTTTTAAGATGCCGAAACCACGCTATATTTTCTATGTTTCTGTCCACAGGCTTGCGTAAACAGGAGTTGCTTAATTTGAAGTTCACTGATGTAGACATTGATAACCTCACTTTATTCATCCGTCAGGGAAAGGGAAATAAAGATAGAATAGTTCCTATAACAGACACCCTGGGGTTTACGTTAAAAAAATATCTTGATGAACGAAGAAAATTAAATAAAACAAATCCTGAGTTCTTTTCATCAGTCCGTGGAAATACTGGGTTTACCGTTAGCGGTCTTAAAAAATTAGTGGAACAATTAAGAGCGTCATCAGGTATCTCATTTACGATTCACAAATTACGCCACACGTTTGCGACATTAATGCTTGAAGGTGGTTGTGACATATATAGCTTATCAAAAATGATGGGACACAGTGATATTAAAACAACAACCATCTATCTTGCTGCCAGTGCGGAACATTTACGTTCACAAATGACAAAGCATCCATTAAATAACGCAGTTTTAAACTGAATAGCAATAAGATATTCAGCATTATGCATATCGGCTATTGAGTTCTATTCCAAGAAAATTCAGCTGAGCCCTCAAAGGAGTTTATAAATAATTTATCTTTTTCGTGGTATTATTTCTTCAAGTATTGAACTCCGTTGTTAAGTCGAATTATTATTATAATTTATTTTTTCGTATGTCTATTTTTTATCATCACCGTATTTCTAAGTGGGGTCTTTTCAGTTGCAAAGCAGTAGGATGTATGCTGGTTTTTGTATTACTTCTTTTACCGGTTACGTCTGTCTTTGCGGATAACGTTGATCCGACAACTGGTACTCCAACTGTTGACACAACTACTCCAATCGTTGATGTCACCCAGCCAGCCCCAGAAGATACAACAACACCTACAGACACCACATCTGACACTCAGCCTACATCCGATACCACAACTACCGATGTTACAACAAAAACATCTCCGTCTATTTCCTCACATACTTCAATGTCGAGCATGTCGTTGGTTGGGTCAGGTGGCACTCCGCTTGCATCGGGAAATACTGATGAAACTAAGCACCTTCTTCCAAATATTGACCAAACAACAGGTGCTTTAAACTACCGGTATGATTTAGATATTCCTCCCGGTAGAAATGGCCTTACCCCCGACCTGGGCCTTACATACAATTCCCAAGATGCAAACAATCAATCTGTCTTTGGATATGGCTGGAATATTTCAATACCGTATATCACTCGTATCAATAAACACGGAGGCAATGAACTCTATACAAATAACTATCCAACGTTTGCCTCCTCAATTTCCGGGGAGTTAATACAAACAAGCCAGACAAACCCAGGTGTTAATCCAGAAGAAGGAACATACTCCCCAAAAACTGAAAATGGTGATTTTTTAAGTTATTCATATGCAAGTAGTATTTGGACAGTTAAAGACAAATCAGGAACGGTGTATAAATATGGTGGTACTGCTGCAGCCCGACAAGATGATTCTGGAGCAACTACTCACATGTATAAGTGGATGCTTTCAGAAACTCGGGATATGAACAACAACTATATCTCATATTCATATTACAAAAATGCTGGACAAATTTATCCTGATACTATTGTCTATACGGGAAATGGGTCAACAGCAGGGATATTTGAAGTTGATTTCCTCCGCCAAACTCGTACTGACACCATTGATTCTCGACAACCGGCTTTTTCCAATGCACCGGCATATAGGGTAAATGAAATTGATGTGAAAGTCAGCGGCACTTGGGTAAGAAAATATGTGCTTGCATATTCATCAAATACTAACGGTGCCCAAGGCATATTATCTTCCATTACAAAATCAGGGAGAGATTCGTTAGGAACAACCACAACTCTTCCCGCTGAGACGTTTGATTATAACCAAACGGCAGCAACAAATAGTTGGCCAGTATCAAGTACACTTGCATTACCGCTTGACCCAAATGACGGTTATGGTGGCACATTACATTTATCTCTAAATGGCAGCGGATATACGGTAACTCCTTTGGATGTAAATGGCGACGGATTAATCGACTATATTGAATCTTGGCGAAGTGGGTGTACTGAAGTGCAGAATATTTACATAAACAACGGCTCAGGCTGGACACTTTCTTCAACGTGGGCCATGCCAGTGGATGCCGCTAATACTGGCTGTACTGCCGGCTTGTTACATACTACTCTTAACGGCAGTGGCAACCTTGTTACCCCTATAGACATCAATGGTGATGGATTGGTTGACCTCGTTCAATCATCAAGAAATGCAGGTACTGAAGTACAAAATATTTATTTGAATACTGGTTCTGGCTGGACACTTTCTTCAACGTGGGCATTGCCTGTTGATGCTTCCAATACTGGCTATCCGCCAGGTACTTTACATATTGCTTTGAGTGGTAGTGGAAATCTTGTTACCCCGATGGACGTAAACGGTGACGGGCTAGTTGATTTTGTACAATCATGGAGAAGTGGCAGCACGGAAACCCAAGGGATATATCTTAATACTGGTAGCGGCTGGGTTCTTTCAACCACACTTGCATTGCCACTTGATCCCAACGATGGATTTGGAGGGACATTACACCTTGCACTTAATGGTAGCGGATACCTCGTTAATCCTATAGACATCAATGGTGACGGATTAACAGATTTTGTGCAGTCGTGGAGAAGTGGTAGTACTGAAGCACAGGCTATTTATTTAAACAATGGAAATGGTTGGACACTCTCATCAGCCTGGGCATTACCAACTGACCCTTCAAGTACTAGTTTGCATCTTGCTCTCAATGGCAACGGAAATTTGGTAGCTCCATTGGATGTTAACGATGATGGCCTGATGGACTTTGTCCAATCATGGAGAGCAAGCGGTACTGAAGTGCAAAACATATTCCTAAATACTGGCTCTGGCTGGTCACTTGCAAGTAATTGGGCAAGTCCGGTTGATAATTCAAGTACCGGTTATCCGCCTGGCACATTACATACCACTCTTAACGGTGATGGAAGTACGGTCACCCCGATGGACGTTAACGGAGACGGTTTAATTGATCTCGTACAGGCATGGAGAAGTGGAAGTACTGAAGCGCAATCTATCTATGTTAATAATGGCCAGTTTGCTCTACTGTCAAAAATTACTTTGCCCGCAGGTGGAACAACTCAGGTTACGTATAAGCAGGTTTCCAATAGTGGAACAAATAATCTTGTGTATAACAAGATTATGGTAGTCAGTAGTTCAACTACAACTGATACGGTCACTGGCATATCTGGTACGACCACATACCAATACAATAACGGCACAAATGCCTATGCAAATTCATTTGATAAAAAATTTGCCGGATTTGGTTTGGTGACAACAACCGACCCCGCTGGAAATGTTACAAAAACCTATTACCATACTGGTAATGGTACTGATACAACTCACGGAGAATACAGCGATGACTATTACAAGATTGGTAAAGTGTATCGTGTTGAACAGTATGATGCTTCAAATAATTTGTATGCAAAGACCATTAATAAATGGGATGAATATAGTATTGCTACAGGAACAAAATTCGTAAAACTTGCTCAAAGCGTTCAATCAACCTATGACGGAGATTCAACTCATAAAGACAAAGCAACAGCATATACGTATGACAATACAACAGGAAATATTACACAGAAAGTTGACTATGGAATAGTGAGCGGTAATGACGATGGAACATTTACTGATAGCGGCACAGATGATTTCACAACTGCATCTTCATACACCAATGATACAACTGATCATATCTTCTTGCCTTACGATGTGGCCGTTATTGACCATAGCGCTGCTAAAGTTAAAGAAGACCGGTATTACTATGATGTGCAAGTTCTAGGTACTGTCACCAAAGGAAATCAAACGAAACACGAAATGTGGGTCACCGGTACAACATACATCAATACACAAAAATCATATGACGCTACATATGGAGTTGTGTTAAGCGACACCGATGGTCGCAGTAAGGTTACGAATTATACGCTTGATACAAACCATCTCTATCCAGCGACCGTAACAGACCCGTTGACTCATGCAACGTCATATACCTATGACTATTCCACCGGACAAGTAACTCAAAAGACAGACCCGAACTCTCTCGTATTTCAATGGGTATATGATGGATTAGGTCGCTTGATTACTGTTAAAATTCCTGACCTTACAACACCAACTACACTTGATACAAAAACTGCATATCAATACACTGATACATCTGGCGCGGTAAAAGTCAGACAAGCAGATTCTTTGGATAGTGTGACAACCGCCTACACGTACACATATTTTGATGGATTAAATAGAAAACTGCAAACAAGAAAGCAAGCTGAAGCCGGTAAGTATGAAACAAAAGATTTCGCATACAACAATCTTGGCCTGGAGCAAAAAGAATCTATCCCATATCTATCAACCGGCAGTTCAAAAACTACTGCAACTACTACGACAAGTCTCTATACAAATTATACCTATGACCCGATGTACCGAGTACTTACGGTTATAGATAATATCGGTACGACCTCAAATACATATAATGACTGGAAGCTTACGATAACCGACCCTCGAAGCAAGGTCAAAGATTTGTATAAAGATGCATACGACAATCTTGTTCAAGTTGATGAGCACAACTCTGGTAGTACCTATTCAACCTATTATACGTACAATGGCCTTGGAAAACTTCTTAGTGTTACTGATTCATTAAGCAATGTTCGAAACTTCACCTACGATGGCCTGGGTCAACGATTAACGGCGCAAGATTTACATGCATCCGGCGACTCAACATTTGGTTCTTGGTCATACACATATGACAATGCCGGTAATCCAAGTCAGTCAATCAGCCCATTGGCAAAAACAGTCAATTACACTTACGATGATACCAATCGTGTTTTGACAGAAGATTACACAGGTGCAACTGGAACAGAAATAACCTATGTATACGATACGTGTACAGATGGAATCGGATATCTATGTTCTGTAACAATGACCTCCGGTGCAAATACAACCTACACCTATGATGCAAATGGAAATGAGGCAAGCGAGACCAAGACAATCAATACTTTTGGCTACACAACATCATATACTCATGACCGACAAGGTAATGTTCTAATTATCACCTATCCAGACAGTGCTCAAGTTCGGTATACCTATGTTACTGCTACGTTATTAAATCAAATAGAACGCGAAGAAAGTGGCGGTTCATTTAGCAATGTTGTTTCAAATATTGACTATTCCCCAACAGAACAGCCGACAATTATTACGTATGCAAACGGAACTACCACAACCAATACCTATGACTCAGCACACCTGTATCGGTTGAGTAATAAGACAACAGTGAACGGAGTGCCTACCAATCTTCAAAATATTGCCTACACATATGATGCGGATAACAACATCACAAAGATTGTTGACTCATCAAATACCGATGCTTCCAAAACAGTCAACTACACCTACGACGACCTAAATCGTATGCTCACTGCTACCGCTACTGCGGTTGCAAGCGGACAAAGCACCTACACTCACACCTTTGTCTACAATGCCATTGGTGATATTACTTCAGGACCTGTAGGAACGTACGTGTACAATGGTTCAACTGGCACAAATTATGCTAACCCACATGCTGCAACTTCGATCAATGCTGTTACGAATACCTATGACAAAGACGGCAATGTGTTAACTGATGGAATACTTACTAATACCTGGAATTACAAAGACCAACTTTCAACAAGCACAAATGGAACATTTACTCGCACATATCTTTATGACGAAGGCGGTAATCGAGTTTCCTCTGCAAATGGAACAACCACAACTGTGTATCCTAATAAATATTACACATATGACGGCACGACTAAAACGAAAGATATTTATGCCGGTAATATGCTTGTCGCGACAATCACAACAGCAAGTGCAACAGTCACTCCATATTATGTTCACACCGACACTGTTTTAGGCTCAAATGTCATCAGCGATTCTACTGGTGCAAAGAACCAACTCCTTGATTACTTCCCATACGGACAAGTACGCATCAATCAACAAGCAACATCATTTAATGAACAGAAGCAGTACATAGGGCAGGAGTATGATGCGGATACAGCATTGAATTACCTTAATGCTCGATATTACAAATCAGGTATCGGACAATTCATTTCTGAAGATCAAATTTTCTGGCAACTTGGTCAGACACACGATGGCAAGGATGCACTTTCAAATCCTCAATTATTGAATAGCTATTCATATGCAGGTGATAGTCCAATAACAAATAGCGATCCAAGCGGTAAGTGGTGGAAAGAATGGGCGTTTGGATTTGGCAAACAATCAACCTCTGATTTTAGACTTGAAGTCGGACAAGCGACACAGTATCTAACTGATCATAATCAAGCGTGGAATTATGCCGTTAATAACCCTGTAAAGGCTGGCGCAATTGTAGGTCTTGCGGCAGGTACTACAGCCCTTGCAGCCGCTCCGGCAGTTGAAGCATTTTCAAGTTCTGTCGTAATTGTTTCTGGAGTTGGACGTGTCATAGTAACGAATAGGATTATTGAGGGTTCAATATACACTTACTTAACTGCCAGTACATTAAAGAGCCTGCCCGAAAATTTAAATAGAGCCGCAGCCCTTAAGTCAGGAAATCTAAGCTCTTATGGTCAATTTGTAGGGGGCTACGCACTTGATTATGTGCCTAGTTTTTCAGGAAAAACAATAGATGCTATCTCTAGCATAGGACAATTTGTTAGTTCAGCATTAAATAACATTACTAGCCTTGCACAAAAGCAAGAAAAAAAGGATAATAAAAAATAATATGATTCTACCAATAATTTTAGGTTCAGGTGCATTTTTACTCGCAATATTTTTGATTCTTAATGACAAAAATGAAAAATTTTCATTGGCATTTTTGAGATTCGCTGGGAAACTTGGTATTAAACAAGACGCATCGGCTCAAAGATTATTCACGGCTCTCAAAGGGTTTCTCCTAATCTTTTGTTTAGTTATTGTATTTGCTACATTGGTCTATTGCTTTGGGTAGTCAGGAAATCTATAAAGGTATCTTCTTTGATTTGATGGCTTATGTTCTAATTCAATAAGAGCACTAAAAATTAAACTCATGAATACACTTATAATATACATAGCAAAATATCGCCCTCCCTTACCTCGCCTGGAAGATAACATACAATATCTTCATGCCCACAATAACGCATATTGGAATAACCAACTATCAGAGCAAGCAACTTCGATTTGGAATTAAAGAAGCTGACCGCGCTGGACACATATACTGTATTGGCAAAACAGGAGTTGGCAAAAGCACCCTGTTATTAAACATGGCAATTTCAGATATTGAACATGGTAACGGTCTTGGCATTATTGACCCCCATGGCGATATTGCAGAAGGCATTTTAGATTATATCCCTAAAGCAAGAATTAATGATGTTATCTATTTTAACCCATCTGACATTGCTTTTCCCATTTCCTTTAATCCTTTTTCAGATGTTGGTAATAATCAACACCATCTTGTAGCTTCCAATTTAGTTGGAACATTAAAAAAGATATGGATTGATTCCTGGGGACCACGATTAGAGCATATTCTCCGAAATTGCATTTTAACGCTTTTGCAGTATCCCTAACGCAAGCATATTAGACATACAATCACTACTTACAAATGCTGATTTCAGAAATGAAGTGTTGCATCATGTTACAGATACCGCACTTCTTAATTTTTGGTATAAAGAATTTTATCCAATGCCACCGGCAATGAAAGCGGAGGCAATTTCTCCGATAATTAACAAGATTGGCTTATTTCAAACTCATCCATTAATACGAAATATAATAGGCCAAAATAAGTCTTCTTTTTCCATCAGTGAAGTCATGGACAAAAAGAAAATATTCGTCGCCAATTTATCAAAAGGTCTTTTGGGTGAAGATGGGACGCAGCTTTTAGGAGCATTGTTAGTCACCCAGTTTCAAACAGCGGCATTAGAGCGGGCAACGCAATCTATAACTAACCGTGAGCCTTTTTATTTATACATTGATGAGGCACATGCATTTATTACGATGTCGTTTGCAGATATCTTAAGCGAGTGCCGTAAGTATAATCTTTGCCTATTCCTCACCCATCAATATATAGAACAACTGAATGAAAAAGTACGCGCCGCCATTTTTGGCAATGTTGGAACACTCATTTGTTTTCGGATTGGTGCTAAAGATGCCAAAGTGTTGGAGGAGGAATTTAAACCTGTACTAACTGCGGAAGACCTGGTTAATCTTCCACAATATGCGATGTATATAAAGTTATTAATTGATGGAACGACCTCACAACCCTTTAGTGCAAATACGCTGCCTTTACCCGTTGCCGGAATATCGTATGCAAAAAATATAATTGAATTTTCGAGAAGCCAATATACCTGGAAAAGCGAATTAGTAGAGCAACCATCAAGGCATGATTATATAATTCTACCTAAGAATAAAACACAAACTCTATTTGAGTAGCCGGAGGACAAATAATTTCTACATTACTTATTTTTCCCCAACAACTTCATTAGGTCTTCTACTTGTTTTACAAGTCGCATGATTTCCGCATCTTTCGATGCTAAATGTTTTTCATACACTTCCTTTTGGTCAGAGTAAAAATTTTCATTCCGCGCAATTTGTGTGCCTTGATTTGAGGCATTATTCTGAATAATAATTGGTTCATTGCTTACAATATCCCCAACAGAAACCTCAAGCACATTTGCAATTTTCTTGAGCATTTCAACTGTCAATTTATGCTCGTCTGTTTCGATTCTTGAGTACGTACTTTGGGTGATATGCAATTTGGCAGCAACCTCTTCTTGAGAGTAGCCCCGGAGCATTCTAAACGTTCTTATTTTAGTTCCATGCATAGCAACTCATTTAACCATAAAGATGCATAATAATTGCTAAAAATGCATACAATATGCAAACTATGCTTAGAATATGTTGCGTTTAAAGTGAACATTTACATGGTACTTATTATCTCATTTAAACAAATAGATATGAAAAAACTGCTACGTCCGCGCTTTCGGTTTTGAAACGACCGCAGTAACCTCAAATAGTAGGCGGCAATGCTATTAAAAATCTTTCAATAATTCGCCAATGGTGATTTCCAAGCCTTTTGAAAGGGCCTCGATAGTTGTAAGCGTGGTATTTATTTTTCCTGTTTCAATACGATACACCTGGCTCAATTCCATATCAGAGGCGTAGGCAAGTTCTTCTTGGGTCATACCCTTGGCAGTTCGTAAGGCTTTTAAATGTTTGCCAAACTTCTCTAATAGCTTCGGATTCCTCAAATTATTCATTCGTCACAAAGTGAGGTTTCTCATAAAAAAATCTTTAGGCATGTATGCCTAAAAACAAACAATTATAGTAACTTGCTGTACCAAACTGCAAAAACCCGTCATATATGAATAAGATACTTTTTTTAATTGCCCTTGGAATCATACTCCTTGGTTGTAAAAAAGCTGTAGATAATTCAACAACACCACCTCCCGCGACAAGATATTTTTCTGTGACTGTTGACACTAGTCAATTTAATGGTTTTGGCACGGCTTCACCCCTTTGGTTTAGTGTTAAAAGTGGTGGTAATACAGCCATTTTCGTGAGCCCCAACCCTGGCTGCAGAGTAGGTGCAGACTCTGTCAATGGTAAACCAATAGCAGACACCGATGAGATTGTGCTTAATAATATAACATCCGATATTGTTGTTAAGATACGATTTACAGACTCACTTACTGCTGCTGGCAAAGCATATCTGGAAAAGCTTTTAATTGATAGCACCTGGCATGATAGAGTAGCATATTGGAGAGGTACAGACCTAAGTGGCTTTCACCCAGAACCATGGCAATTTCAAGGGAATTACTCACCTTGCCAACAAGCTGATTATTATAACTTTTTCGCCAATGGGGATTACATAGAGCATGACAAGGTAGGGTCGTGTAATACTACGCCCCCTAGTATTTACAAGGCTAAATGGCAATTAGGTTATACCGGAAGATTTCTAACCGTTACAGATTCAACTGGTGTTCCCGGTGTGTTCGGTGTTGACACATTAGTAAACAATAAATTCATTTACATCTATACAAATTACAAAGGGCAGGGTAAGGATTATAAAGTGGTGGCTACACCATAGCATAAGTGCAATTTTACTGTAAGCCTTTTACTTTGCGCGTTCTTGTCACAAATTCTTTTGATAATGCATTTAGGAATAAGCCAATAATAATAATTCCAATAATCGCTTCAGATGCAACAACAAGCCTTGCCAAAGTTGTGATGGGAACTATGTCGCCAAACCCCAAAGTAGTAATTGTCACTGCACTTAAGTAAAACATATTCCAAAAATCATCGATGGAAGAACTATTGATACCGAATGCAAACGCGTTTATCTCATTCTGTAATTTAAAACTCATAGGAACACTCATCCACCCTGTTATTTTATCACCCGCATTATCGATGGGAAATAAGCGCCGTATATCAAAATCAAAATCTGAAATTCTTGTGTGTGTACTATCTATTTCTAAGCCTCGTGTCTCGGTGTAAAGGTCGTTCATCCCAGTTTGATGGTTGGTCAAATCCATTTTTACAGTAAGGATTGTAGCTTGAGTTTTTTGCTTATCGTTTCTAATAGGTACAAAAACAGGGATAAATAATTTCGACCCTTCAATCCAAACAGGAGACTCCGCGGCGTAACTTCCAATGGGGTTAAAAAGGGTGTCGCCCTTATTAGTTATTAAATAATTACAATGATATACATTCTCGAAATTATTTGCCATGACATCGACTATATCCCTTATTAAGACATACTGTAAGTTGGACTCTCTCTTAAAACCATGGCTCAATTTTTCTATGTTATAGGAGTTATCATAGAAATTATTAGGAAGAAAAAAATAAATTATTGCATAAGTAGGAATTAACGACAGGTAAGCATAAGCCCAGAATTTTGGCGTCAATTTTTTTTTATACCTTAAAACCCTTTTGATAATATATTTATTAAAGTATCTGAAGGACAGAACAATCAGAAACGCAGCTAATATGTCAATAATCAAATACAAATAATTTAATATGCTACTATCTAAAGCAACACTATCTCCCGTAAATCGCAAAGGAAATCCATATTGATTTGACCCGCCTTTGACCTCATTTAACTCCGCTGTTACAAATGTTATGATTACAAATACTATGAGTGTCGGTATTATTAATTTTAATTTGTTTTTCATCATTTGTGGTATTTGTTCAAGTAATATATAAACAGGTTTGTGTCAAGCCTTACCATTTGTGTAAGGTATTGAATATTAGTGTTAGCCTGATTTGCGTTGCTTAATCTAAAACCCAAACATCGCTACAACAGCCAATTTGTGTGGCTTCACCACCTGTCTAATGATCGGTTTGTCCATTGCATTCCCAAACCAGCCCGGTAAAAAGGTCTTATTCCGGCATCGTTGGCAAAGTATCCGCCAAGCCTGGGCAGTACAAAGCAGATAGTTAATGTCTCTTTGAAGGCCTGCTTAGAACTGCCCAGCCCTTCGGGTACTTTCAGTAGCTTGTCACACACTTTTCACTGCCTCTGCCTGCATTCGGACAGCTTTCTTGTCCTGCATGTGCTCCTCATTCCGCTACGACCTTGGTAGCTTATTTCGTTCCTACCTTTGACACTCCCTAAACAGTGCGTATTGCTTGCTGACACACAAAAGATTTGCGCAATACAACACTGTATTAGGTCGTGTATCTCCACTTAAGGGTCACTTCATTGCGCTATCCCAAGTCTTGCGTTCATTTCGGTACACTGCAGTCCAAGCGCTGTCAATATTTGTGCTCGCCTGCGCTGCGATGTGCTGCGTTTCAGGCGCTCTCTTACATATCCTGGCTAATACCTTCGGTATGCTTTCTATGTGAGAGCGCCTTACACTGTCTGTCAGTCGGATTTCATCCTTTCTCTGCCAGCCAGCACATCGCACTCGCAGCCACATCCGTCATACTTCCTCCTGTGGCTTTACCGGCTCGCTACTACAGTATCGAAAGCTTTCGATACGGCTTACCTTCTTTTGGCCGCGGGCGCTTTTACCGTGCGTAGCCTTTTTATTCAGGCTTATGCCACCAGTTAATTAAGTTATCTTTAAATACCCTACACGCTGGAACTTCCATTTTTTCATTCGTAGGAGTAAATTTTTCTCTCTCATGAGCCACGAAATCATTGCCGATATCTAAAACCTTTCCAAAATTCGGGCTTTTGATACGACGATATGACTTAAAGTAACCGCCTTCTGTGCGTTCAAAGCCACCCTCTTCGTACCATGTATTTTCTTCGATATACCTTTCAGCAGTATCATAATGGACTGGCATTACATTTCTTCCAAGTCCAGGCCTCCAATAATAAATCCTTCCATAATACATTTGGTGGAGGAATCGTTCAAACAAACGCGGTCTAAAGTTGTCAGTTCCAAGCGGTTGTTTAAGTGGAATTACCCACAAAATAAATGCGCCTCTTTTCGAATATTCAAGTGTTCGTTGTATAATTTGGGATATTGATAAAAAACTTGCTTGGATTTCAATGATTATTGGGCAGTTACTTGCAGTATTCCTTCCACTGATATCGGGAATCACCCTTTTTAGCCCTTTTTCCTTGTTCTCCTTAAATGTTTGTCTCTCCACTTCCCATTTTCCTTCGGGAAACATTTCTGTCAGTGATTTCAAAATTTCGTGTTTACACGCTTTGTGCAGCTCAGTTTCCGGTTTTGTCACAATTGGGCTATATCTCACCTTATATGCAAAATGATCTATTTTGTCAACGCATTTTCGAACAATAAGTTCTTCATACGTATCAGGGCAGTAGAATGGTCCATCTCGTTTATGAGCTGCACTAGCATGAATATTACTATTGTCTATTTGCTTCTTAGCCCATACTTTGACATGAGAGGCATCGTTTTCAAAATCGTCAAAATCTTCAAAATCCATGAAATATCAATTTATATATCGAACAATATTTTGAATATTCGTCTACGCCGAAATAATTATAGAAAGTGTCAAACAAAATAATATTTTTTCCCCGATTTTGCAAGTCAAGAATTAGCCCTGTGCGTAAAATGTTTTAAAGATGTTTAAGTGATGTTTTAATTTAGCTTATGTTGATAGATTTAGGATTTTGGGGTGGGTTCTATTTAAATCTTGAAAAACATTCACTGCTAATTAAATAAGGGATCAAATGCGAGACGATTTTTCAAATTCGGTTAAACAAAAATTGGCAGAACGAGTAGCTTGGAAATGCTGTTTCCCTGGTTGTAATAGAATAACGATAGGCCCGAGTCACGAAAATGAAAAATCAGTCGTTAAACTTGGCGAGGCTGCACACATCCTTGCTGCCTCAAAAGGCGGGCCTAGATATGATCCACAAATGTCTGTTGAAGAGAGAGCCTCCATTAATAACGCAATATGGATGTGCAGACAACATGCTAAATTGATTGATAGTGACTATACAATTTATTCAGCCGTTACAATTCGCCAGTGGAAAATTGCGGCTGAAAATGCAACGTATAAAAAACTATATGAAATTTCTTCGGACGACTTAGAATTACCATTAACACTTATAAGTATCGGAAGTAGTATCATCTTTGAGGGATTTTGGAAATCTGCAAACAATAACAGTTGGGTATTTACAATAAATAATTTCATCATTGGCAGTATAGAATTAATAAAAGAATATTCCGTCGAAAAAGAAAGAAAAAAATTGAACAATTATATAATAATTGAAGCCCAAGGTGATGGCCGAATATTAGCCAGTGATTTTAGTTGGGATTATGTAGATAATAAGTATCAAATTAAAGTTTCAGTTCAAGATAAAGAACCTCGCGAAGACCCTGCTAAGATTGGCGCTGACATTGGATTAGATGAAGATGGAGATTTGGACTTTGAAGATGGGGACTTTAAGATGATCTCGGGTATTGACTGTGCTAAGCAAACAATAGTTCTTTCATTGGGTTGTGGTTTCGGTGCGTTACGACACGCGCCTGCTTTCGGGTCTTATTTTTCCAAATATTACTGGCAATTCAAAGATAATATTCAGCTTTTAACACGAATGTTGAAAATGGAAGTGGCAAGGCTTGTATCCATTCCAATGCTTGAACCAAATAATCCGACACCAAAGCCAGCTCTTAATTTTATAAATCGAATATTAGAAGTTCAAATACTAGATGTCCAGCTAACATCCAATCGTTTGCCCATTAATCTTAAGCTTGAATGGGGCACTGGTGAGCAATGGAGCGCTTCATTAAAAATATATGTTGGCATTAGGTCAACAAGTGAGGAGGCAGATATGCAGTCCTTTCTTAATTCCTTGCCATTAGGTAAACTGTAGCATTAAACGGCAATGGAATTATATTTATTTACATCCGCTTTCCCCACCGCAAACATATTGTCCTGTTCCGAAGCTTCGAAATTCTGCACCTACGCAAGCTTCGGCTGGCATTCTGTTTTCAATAAAAAATCTCCACACGCTTTTCACCGGTTGATGTAATCTCTTGCGGTAGTATTTTTTCTTGAAAAAATTTCTTCACTCTCCACAGTCCTAATGGCTGGTCGCTATGGGAAGCTGAATGAGGCGAAGCCGAATGGCTTTTGTTCTTGTTCAGGTTCATACTCATTTATTCATTCATAAAACACTCAAAACATGGTACAGATTATCGGCCGGTTAACAGGCGATGCAGACATCAAGACAATTGGCGACAAAGATGTAGTAAACTTCACAATTGCCATTAATGACTATTACAAACCAAAAGGCAAAGACGAAGGCATTGAACAAGTGACCTTTGTTCAGTGCGGGTATTGGTTTAACACAGCGATTGCGGCAACCTTGCGCAAGGGTGCAGTCGTTGAAGCAGGCGGCAGATTATTTCCCACTGCCTACCTGAAGGGCAATGAGCCACAAGGGCGTATCAATATGCAGGTGCAACATATTAAGGTGCATGTATTTGCCAAGAAAGATGAACCTCAACAAGGGCAAGCCCTGGGCAGATTATTTGACGACAGTACGCAAGTTGAGGAACTCACTGCTAAAAATGAAATGCCGGGTAAATCAAAAACTAACAAACACAGGTCGAACAAGCCGAAGCTACAACAAAATCATATGGAAGTAGGTACGGGCGAAAGTGGCGACGACTTACCATTTTAAGATGCCATAAGTTAGGGAGCATAGACACCTGTACTTCCTTTCTTTCCAACGCTTGGAAAGCTGCGACCCTGCAGGTCGCAGCTTGTATATAAAAGACAGTAAGAATTGTAAACAATTTGTTGGGATTTAACACATTCGCCGTATCTTTCTTTTTTAAGGGTTTAGGGTTGAAAATACGGCTTCTGTGTCTACAGAAGCTTTCTTTTACGTTGCTTGCCAACGCTGTTCTAACTGCATCAATCCAAAATTTAATGTATTCTCGTTATAGTTATTTATATTCAACCGAAGCTATTTTTATTGCTTCTTACCAGACAAATTCATTTTACTAACCTTTATCTTGTTTTCGATTTTCTTCCTCTTTCTTTTTACGCTCTATAATAACTTTTAGCCATCTAAGTTGCTTTTGTGTTCTTGATTCATTATTTGTCTCGTACGCATATTTGTCATAATCATTTATTACCGGATCTACAGTTTTATCTCCAGCTTCGGTCATATTTTCCTTTTCGGCCCTAGCTTTAGCGGCTGCTTGTTCTTCTTTGATTTTGGTGGTTGTTGTTTGGGTACTAAACAAAGTATTTTTTGTGTGTCCCTCAGAAGTGTTCTTTTTGTTTTCTTGATAAGGTTTTGACTTTTCTATATTATTAACATACCATTCGGTTACTTCAGTAGGTAAATTTTGCCTTTCGAATGAAATAAAAAACCACTCTAAATAATAATATAAATCTTCACGATAGCTGTCAAACTTAAATTTATAATTTTTTTTATGAGCATCATTGTTACCCTTTTTTTGGGCATATTTTAAAAAACTAATAAAAGACTGATTGAATTCAGGAAACACCTCCATATATGTCACTAACGTGTTGAGATAAACATCATCACGATATCTTGTAGGATTATTGCGGTAGAATATTATTTTCAATGATAATTCTACAATTTTTCTTCCGCTAAGGTAAAATTTGTTTATGCGTTCACCAGGAATGTCTCTTTCATAAAGAATATTGCACTCTTCAATGATCAATTCAAGCGTATCCTTAATTGAGAATGGTGTCATTAATTAACGATTTATTTCCTATCCGAAATTAGGGTTTTATCTCGCAAGTCATAATCGGATTGGTTTGTTTTGAAATAACTGCAAATATTTAATTTCTCACCTTGTTATGGTACATAACTGGAAATTTTACTATTCACAATCAATCCTTTAAAAATTCCAGTTACTAGTCAAACCATAATTGGCAGCATTATTGGTACAGTTTTGTATAAATGCTACCCGAAATGTATTAATTATTGATCAGTTGTTTTACATACAGCTGAGATTTACATCATTTCCCATTAAAATTAAATTTAGTATAAGTATTACATTTTGTCTGCGATTATAAACGACTTACCAAAAAACATATTAATATGGCTAATAATAAACCAGGCGACGTATATTTTACTCCTTCCAATAAGCCTTGACTGGTCGCATTTAAATCTGGCATAATAGAGGAATGAATTATGAGCGGCGAGTAGTCGACACAAATGAACAAACCCAAGAACTAACTCCTGAAGTCGTCCGACAAAAAATTAGTGACCCATATTGGTTAGCTAATTATCAAGAAATGGCAAGAATGGTTGATTCATACACAAATAAATCCGGGCAATTCTTGTCAGGGAAGGAAGAAAAGGGAAAATGGATTGAATTTTTAGAAAAAGAAAACAGTCCTATTTTTGAAATATGGACAAAAGATTATATTGATCGTTTTGCAAACTATCTTTCTCAAGAAGCAGAATTATTGGGAGGAACAAAAGAGAATCCAACTGTCATCCTGGAAGTTGGCGCTGGTAGTGGCAAACTCTCATTTTTCCTATCTCAAAAATTAAGGGAGTCGAATGTTGCCACTATCAAACTTATTACAACTGATTATCATAATGAGGACTTTAAAATAAAATCACCATACAATAATATTGTAAATCTTTCAGAAAAAGATGCTATAGAAAAATTCAAACCCAGTATTGTTATTTGTTCTTGGATGCCTCTAGGAGAAGATTGGACAACTGATTTTAGAAAAGCAGACAGTGTGCAAGAATACATTTTAATCGGACCAGAAGGCCCTTGTGGAACAGAAGCGACTTGGGAAGAGTTTCAATCTCATGATTTCGAAAAAGTTGAACAAAAATATTTAAGCGAAGTCCAGATATCACGATTAGACATTTTTCACGCTCCGAGGAAATTCTCTTCAGGCGATTTTATTACAAAAACAACTTCCTTTAAAAGAAACAATCTCTAAAACTTGGTAAAACGATTCGACTAGTTTTTTACTGGAGAACCTATTCGTAAAAATATATTGATATATTTGATTTTTAGTGTTACCTACATCTCTTGATAAAAAATATGTAGTTTTTTTGCCCTTTCTTTTAAAATATCTTTCAGAGTTATTGGTTCTAGAACTATTACTCGTTCACCAAATGATAATAATTGCTTCTCCAATTCATAATTGTGTATTACCGTAATACTTGTTTCATACCCGTTTTCTACTTTTCTCATTTTTTTCTGTGATTGGTGCAATGGCTTTGTATTTATATATGCAGCCTGCTCATCATCTAAAATCAAGAGCTTTACTTCTATTGGCCCTTTGTCAAATTTCGAAACACCAATCATATCAGAGAAATAATTTTCCCAATCAAAGTCTTTAACAGACCGATATTGTGTTTTCACTTCCTGAATTTCCTTTATTCTATCTAATGCATGTGTTTGCGGTTTATGACCCCATTTGTCCATAAAACTCATAATAAACCATCGCGAATTATACTGCTTCAAATATTGTGGATGTATTTCCTGCTCATAGGCTATCGGGCTTTTGAAATCTTGATAAGAAAGTCTTACGACCCTCATATTTAGGATTGCATTAAAAAGCGCTGGAATATGTACCGCGCCAGAATAGTCAATATTACTTTCAAATGAAATAATTTCCCTATCAGTTTTTAATAATCCCATCTTTGATTCCAGTATTGGGATGATTTCATGTATCCAATCAAATTGAGGAGCACCTTTAAACCTTGATATAACCATTATGGCGGCCTTTAACTGTTTTGCTTCTGTTTCACTTAATGGTTGATTGTTTATAGAGTCAGCAGAATTTGCATAGCGTAAATACGTTGTTTTGCCTTCTTTTATTTTTTGAATCTCAAGTTTATAAATTCTGTATTCGATATTCTTCAAATCCTCATATAGAGTAGTTTTACCAATACCTTCAGATTTATCATCATCCTTCCGAAGACCTTCGTTTACCTTTTCAAGTATATCCTGCCAAGTCCATCTTCTGCCACGGTTTTTCAGACACCTATCTATTATTTGATATCTCAATTGTGCGTTTCTATTCTTAGGCATATAAATTCGCTTTGTCTGAACAAATGTAAATATATTCTTTGCGTTAGCTCAAATCATGCAATGTTTTTAGTTCAGATACACTGAACTGATGGTGTCTAAGTTTGCTAAAACGTATTGTTAAGCTACCCTAATTGATTTTTAAACCAAAAACCATATAGTATGAAAACCATACTTCTCATTCTTGCCATAGCCTGCGTTAGCTATGCAAGTTTTCAGTATGCAACCAGACTGCAACAGGTGAATGCCGGCGCAAGGTTAGCGACTAATAATAAGGCATCTATACCTAAACCGATTCTTCATATACTATTTTATCAAGATGTCTCTCAAAGTATTAGGAGTAACGGGGTTGAACTCATTTCGTCGTCTGTATTTGTTCCATATTTCAGTGACATTAATCGAGATATCGAATTGAGTTTTGGATGCATCGCCGATATATCAGCGCACAAATTGATTTCGATAAGGCTACCTGCTGCTATATTTAGTAAACCTGAAATGCCAGACCTCAGTAACGCTTCTATTACTGAAAGACGAACACTGAAAGAGCAATACATAAATGACCTGACCCATTTTAAAACTGACAGTGGCCGCTATTTTTCAGACAGAACCACACGAATCGTTGAATTCTGTAAACACGTCGATTCACTTATAGTCATGTATCGGCTTCACCTATCACCCGAGACAGACTTGGTTACGGCTATACGCGTTGCAGACAAGGCGTTCAATTTCAGTCCTGATTCCATGCACAATATCCTGATTTTGAATTCCGATGGTCAAGACAGTTATGGTCGCTCTATTACCAAGCTGAATAATAAGACAACGGTAATATTGGTAAATGCAAGTGGCATAACTCACACCAGCATAGATTCTATTATCACTCTCACCTTACAGTCACCGGAAGATGCAATTCAATTTTCATTATCTAATGCTATTCATCAATAAAAATAAAAACAAATGAACCAACAAGAACGTAGCGCGGGTATTGCCGAGATGACAATACACCGCTTAATCGAATCACTTTTTCATTTATTTACATTGGGTAAAGCAACAAGTGAAGAACTCAATAAATTGACGGAAAAACTGCGGCTATTAGACACCGGTAACTCCGATTATGCAGGAATAAATGGGGATAAACGGGAGAACATTAAAATCTGGTGGAGGATGCTAATTATTGTTCTTTCAATAGGTGTGGATTTCCTTTTAACTTACCAGGCAATAGCGATATTGAATACCTGGTTTAATTTTCCCAGAATTCTGCAATTTCTTGTCCCGGTATTCCTCATCGTAGTTGAATTGGGCATCAGTTACTTTCAAATCCTCAATCAACGCAATGGGGAGCATAGTTCATGGTTTGTACGCAAAGCGCCGTACTTGGTCATTATTATCCTTTTGGGCCTAACTATACTCGTGATTGTCTATTCAGTTCAGTCGTATAATGTTTCAACGGATAAGATGAGTTTTGGTGCATTTGTAATCAGCACTCTTCTCTTTCAAATTATTCTTTTCATTGCAAGCCTGCTTCTCCATATCTGGCTCATTAAAAATTCTGAAGACATCGTAGAAGCATTTGCCCATCTGCATTACAAGATTGTTCGATACGGTATCATTAACAAAATTAGCCAATTAGATACGCAAATAAAGAAAAATCACATGCAAAGGTTTTCCGTAGATACCCATACATTAATTCAAAAAATTGAATTCTTCCGACGGGACTACCCAAATAGAAGTGTTGATTTCAGCAAAACCATGCCGGCCGATTTGATTAGTGCAGTTAACCTCGTCATGGGTAAAAGAGTGTTTGCTGTCGTAAACGACCACCTGGTACACTGATATACAATCATACAATTATGAACCGCTCATCAGTTGGATATAGCTTTCTGCAGGCCATCAAAATGCTAATTCTTGCGCTGTTGAAACTATGTGTCTTGACGGTAGGATATATATTTAAGGTGAGCGGTTTCGCTTTGTCTAGCCTTTCAGAGATATTAATAAAACTGGCTCAAAAATGACATACACATATATTATTGGTTTCATTATTCTAATATTAGTGTGGCTATTACTTCCCCAAAGCGACCATACCTACAAGGCACAATTTGGTGATGCCTGGCGATATTTATCCCGGTTTAATCATGGCTTCAGTGTAACCGGCTCAAAGGCACTCACAAAAAAAGTATCATACACCAACTGCGCATTATTTGGCCCGACCGGCTCCGGCAAAAGCACCAGTGTTATTTTCAGTTCCGCTGCATCATTGGCTAAAGGAAATTCATCTATGATATTTTTAGATGTGTCGGGCGAAATATCCGCTCACACCGCTCCCTTTTTAGCTGAACGAGGATATACAATCTTACATATCAATTTTGCCGATCCTGAATTCTCCGAATCCTTTAACTGTCTAAGCTTTTGCAAGAATGTTAGTGATATTCAAAAAGTGGCCACCCTCATTATTAAAAATGCTAATGGAGAATCAAGAGGTGACATTTTTTGGGAACAGGCCAGCGTAATGCTCATTAGCCTATTCGCTCGGTATTTAGTTTTTCATGCAGAGCCACAGTACTGCAATTTGCAAAATGTCCTCAGGCTCATAGAAAAGTTTGCTGCTGATACGACGCAGGCAATTGATAAAATGTTTTTGCAGACCAAAGACGAAGACTTAATTAGTGCATATAAAGCTACGCTTGCAATGCCTGATAAAACTCTACAGTCCTGTATCAGTTCTGTAAGGGCATCCATGCTTTTGTTTACCGACCCGTCAGTTTGTAAAACAACGGCAACCAATACTATTGATCTTGAGTTATTACGGCAAAAACCTGTTGCATTATATCTATGTACACCGCTAAAAGACCTGCAATATTTCAAGCCGTTGTCGGCATTGTTTTTTCAAACGCTTTTCAATTTTGTATTATCACGCATCCCTGGCAAAGATGAACGTAGCATCTTTTTCCTTATCGACGAATTTGCCACCATGCGCTTTTCAGCTATATCAACCGTGGTCTCAAATATCAGAAAATTTCAAAGTGGGTTGCTGTTATGCATGCAAGACCAGAACGCTTTACTTCAATATGGGCAGGCAGAAGCGCACCAAATAAAGACGAATTGCGGTTGCCAAGTTTATCTTAAAGGTCAACCGCTTGATACATGTAAAGAATTATCCCAAATACTTGGCAAATACACATACACTGACGAAAAAGGCATAGAAAGAAGTAGAGAGCTTCTCACTGCCGATGAAATACGGATGAGCGACGATGCTATTATTTTAGTTAATAACCAGCCCCCATTGAAATGCAAAGTTGTGCCATACTACAACAATATATGGCTTTCAAAGGCGCTTCAGCCACGGCCTTTTGTGTTTCCACAGAAAGACACAATTGAACCACCTCTAATTCCTTTCAAATGAACCGTGCAATTAAAAAGCAATCAAGTTTATATATTTTCCTCGAACCTTATTTGGAAACAGGAGATGAAACCGCGATTGCCCAGGCACGGGAACAATACTGGAAAAATTACAAACAAAACTGGAAGAAGCAAAAGCGTGCAGAACAAAAGACATTTGAAATATCATTTACAAAGCAAGAATGGCTAGTTATCAAACAAGTTGCTGACACGCACAATCGAAGTTACGCGAGGTTCATAAAAGCATCAGCCTTAGCCTACTGCCAAAATACTTATCTCATTCCTAACCAACTCGCCTACAACAATATTCAACAGGCGTTGACAATGCTATACAATAGGTTAAAAGATATTCAGGAAGACGAGCTGTTATCCGCTGAAGCATGCTACCAACTTCTACAAATTTTCGAATTAATCCAAAACAAAATAGAGACAGAGTTAACACAACCAAAAACTATTGAAGAAGTAATTACCGAGGCCATACAATCAAACCCTGAATTCAAATCAAAAATTTCTAAACTAATTCTAAACATTTTCTAACGTGATAGTAAAAAGCCTATCACGCAAAGCCACATCTGGTAGTACCGGCCAACTGCTTGGATACATCTTTCGGTATGTACTGGATAAAGAAAAACGACTCCCTGCAGAAAAGCCATTCATTATAAAGCACAATATCCGCAGCCGGACAGTTGAAGGATTTGTAAAGGAATTTGAAAAGAATGAGCGAAACCGAATTCATAAGAGAAGCGATCAAGTAAGTGTAAACCACACAATTTTATCCTGGGCTAAAGTCGACAAAGGGAATATTACGGATAAGATTTTAAAAGATATTGCCAAGCAATTTATTGGCTTACGCGGCGAAAACAACCTTTTTTTGGGTACCAAACACGAGGATAAAGATCACATTCATTTACATCTTGCGGTATCTGCTACACAGCTTAACGGTCTTTCCTCCCGTATGTCACGACAACAATTTTCAGAACTAAAAATTACCCTTGACGCATATCAAAAGGAAAAGTACCCCCAATTAACCAGCCTCCCCCGTCATGGCTTATCAAAAGAAATTGGGTTAGATAATATAGTAACAATGCCTGGGCAGACCGGGAGAATGACCCAAAAAGAGACATTACAACAAGCATTAGACAAACTGGTAAAATTATCAGTGTCTAAGGAACAGATTCTGGAAGGATTACGTTCTTTAGGTCATGAGCCGTATTATCGAGCCGGTAAATTAACCGGTATTAAGTTCGACGGAGAAACCAAATATCGCTTAAACAGGTTTGGGTATGATGAAAAAAAGCTAAATGAACTCAATGCTGTCAAAGAAAAGGAAGCCCAGGAATTGGCTGAAATGCGAATGATACGGGAACGTTCACAAGAGCAAGATAAGGACAGAGAACACGATCAGGAAGAAGAACCTGAGATTGATAAACCGGAGGATATAGACAATACCGAAGATGTTCAAGATGCTAATACTGCTGATATCGAAACAGAAGAAGAAGGGGTCGGGGACGTTTCCCCGGAAGATGATATTGAGTAAAAATGTTATGTATCTCCTGGGGAGATGCAATCTTGCAAAAAGACCTGCATCTTAAAAATGTACATTTTCTTTACTATAACCCCTCGTATTTAATCCGCGGATTAAAATTTTCAAACTGCCCAGATATGGGCGAAAATAAGCCTAGAAACTATTCCAATTCGAGGTTATGTTCGTTGGAATTGTTTCGCAGACCTTTCAGTTCTTCCAACTGTATCCGTTCCCGGTCAAATTCAAATTGCTGTTTACCATCCAAAAAACCGCCTAAGTATTCCGTGGTTGGTGCCAGTTCTTTTGTAATAGCATCCAAAAGAACTGGCTCATGTTCGGCTAATACGTAGGCATTATTAAAACCTTTTTGATATTGTTGTTCTTCTGTCATATTAAAAAGTGTTTTTCGTATTTTGTAGGATGTATTCATCAATGCTGGAAGCATCGTATAAAATATGTTTTTTCTCCATTTGAGAAAATCGAATTGCCCCAGTGTCGCGCAGCTTTTGCAGGGTACTTTTTCCAATATGCAGTTTTTGCATCGCCTGATCTGCGGTAATCCAGCGTTCCTCCTTGACTTGCATTTTATCCTGTATCCGTTCCACTACAGTATCAACCAAAGCGTAAAATGCTTTTTCTTCAAGACATATCACATTGATACTGTTATATGATGTAGTGGATGTCGCCATAGCAATCTAAAATACTAATATACAAACTTGGCAGCTAATTTTTCGCAAAAGCAAAAGCAAGCGAGACCATTAGATTGAATCCTGTGCA
>Ga0206806_1027_pt1 | contig 37881 bp, 36 predicted proteins | sample Alteio_BWOrgCont_60_FD_152911 | JGI IMG/M metagenome (GOLD analysis project Ga0206806, IMG submission 152911) | Enriched cells from forest soil in Barre Woods Harvard Forest LTER site, Petersham, Massachusetts, United States -... | ecosystem: Environmental > Terrestrial > Soil > Temperate forest >... | reverse complement strand
ATATTGATAGAATCCATAGCTTTTTTGAAGCCTTTAGTATCATCTTTAAAATTCTTTTTTGAGAATTCTATATTCATCTGGCCCCAGCTTAACCCGCTTGCCAAAATCAGAAAGGACAATAAATATTTTTTCATTGTTTGGTAGTGTTGGGGTTTATTGGCAATCAGAAGCATATTCGCCGGCTGAAGAAATTCCTAATGAGGCAGCCTTGTGCCAGTCATTGCATGCATCGGTAGGCTTGCGGAGCATTTCTTCCGCAATACCCCGATTAAGGTAAGCAAAGCCATAGTTCGGGTCTAACTGAATAGCTTTATCGCAATCGAATTTAGCTTGTTGGTATTGTTTCAATTTGAATTCAGCCGAGGCCCTGTTGTTATATGCAAAACTGTAAGATGAATTTATTTGCAATGCTTTGGTAAAATCATCTACAGCCCCCTGGTAGTCCTGTTTATCGAATTTAGTTAAGCCGCGATTATTCAAGGCCAGATAGTAATCGGCTTTAAGGGCAATAGCAGAAGTGTAAGAATCTATAGCTGCATTGTTGTCACCTGCTTTGCGCTGTGCGCTGCCAAGGTTATCATAGGTAGTAGCTGCTTTATTTATTTCTAACGACTTTTTGTAATCTTCAATTGCTCCTTTATAGTCCTTTAGTTCCACTTTGCAACTTCCCCTGTCGTTATATGCTTCCGAGTAGTTTGCCTTATTATCAATGGCTGCACTAAAGTTGGTGAGGGCTCCCTGGTAATCCTTTGCCAAAAATTTTAACTCACCCAGGTAATATGCTGCGTCTGCATTTTTTGGGTTTGCTTGCAACGTCTGTGTATACGCCTGCATGGCTTTGTCTTTATTTCCATTCAACCGCTCTATTTCTCCTATGCCATAATATGCTTTGTCGTCTTTATCATCAAGCACCACTGCTTTATTATAGGCATCCATGGCGCCTTTGTAATCTTTAAGTTTGTACTTAACGTTACCCAGGTTAAAATAGGCTTGTTCAAAATCGGGTTTAAAATTGGTGGCGCGTGTAAAGTCTGCCAATGCGGAATCGAGTGTTCCTTTGCTGTAATCGTCGATACCTTTGTTGTAGGCTAGTTCAGCATTTTGTTCGGGGGTATTGCTAACGGTTTTTACCGTGTCACCCGATTGGTGCTGGTTGCTCGGATGGTTTACCTGCCCTATTGCCGAACCTGCGGCAAACAAGGTAGATATAACTAGTAGCGATCTTATTTTCATGTTTTGCCGAATTTGAATTTTGTTGTTTTACCAGGTGAAAAGGTCCCTTTTTTTCATCATCTTGTTCACCTTCTCTTTCACTTTCTTAATTGTTTCAGGACTATCGTGGTGCATTAATACTTCATCTATCAGTTCAACTACCTCAGGTATTTCTTTTTCGTTAATTCCACGTGTGGTTATAGCCGGTGTACCAATTCGAATGCCTGATGTTATCATGGGTGATTTGTCATCAAAGGGAACCATATTCTTGTTCACCGTAATATCCGCAGCTACAAGAGCGTTCTCGGCTATCTTACCGGTAAGGTTTTTAGATCTTAGATCGATGAGCATACAGTGGTTCTCGGTTCCGCCTGATACAATGTTATAGCCCTTATCCATAAAACTTTTAGCCATTACCTGCGCGTTTAGAATAACCTGTTTGCTATACTTTAGGAAGTTATCAGAAAGAGCTTCGCCATAAGATACTGCTTTACCCGCAATAACGTGTTCCAGTGGTCCGCCTTGTGTACCAGGAAACACAGCCGAATCCAGGATAGAGGACATCATTCGTATTTCACCTTTGGGTGTGGTTATGCCCATAGGGTTAGGAAAATCTTTCCCCATCATTATCATACCGCCTCTGGGCCCTCTAAGGGTTTTGTGGGTAGTGGTGGTAACAATGTGGCAATATTGAATAGGATCGTTAAGTAATTTCTTCGCTATCAATCCTGCCGGATGAGCAATATCAGCCATAAGCAGTGCTCCAACAGAATCTGCTACTTCACGCAATTTTTTATAATCCCAGTCCCTGGAGTATGCCGAAGCTCCACAAATAATAAGTTTAGGCTTTTCTTTATTGGCGGTTTCTACAAGAGCGTTATAATCTACTCTACCTGTTTCTTTATCTACACCATAAAAAAATGGTACATATAGCTTACCCGAAAAATTTACTGGTGAGCCATGTGTTAGGTGGCCTCCATGAGAAAGGTTAAAGCCCAATATTTTATCGCCGGGTTTTAATACGCCCAGCATTACCGAAGCATTGGCTTGCGCACCGGAGTGCGGTTGCACATTTACCCAAACTGCGCCAAACAATTCTTTAGCACGGTCTATCGCGGTTTGTTCTACCTTATCCACCACTTCGCAGCCGCCGTAATAACGCTTGGCGGGCAGGCCCTCGGCATACTTATTGGTAAGCACCGAGCCCATGGCTTTTAGTACGTTTTCGCTAACAAAATTTTCCGATGCAATCAGTTCAAGTCCTCTTAATTGGCGCTCGCGTTCTTCTTCAATGTAGGTAAAGATTATGTCTTTGCTCATATAGCTTATAGCTTATTATAGAACAAAAATAAAAAAATGTGGCAAATGGGGGAATTAGACCTTTTTAAGGCATTACTTATTGGTGCGAACTAATACACTCTGCCTTCTCTCCAGGTATCGACAGTATTGTACCACAGGTTGCGGAACAGCGGAGAACGTTCAAGGGTAAAGTCGTTATTGGTAAAGGGATTATCGGTCTTTTCAAATGTAAAGCTAAGCGCCATAAAGTTTCTATCTTCTCCGTATGTCCATGTTTCGCTATTAGAGCCCCTGTATACAACCACAGGTGGGCCATATATAATGTATATCATGCCCCTGTCTGTTTTCCAGCCCTCTATATAAGAGGTAAAGAATTTATTGGCATCTTGCACCCGATTATAATAGATACGTATAAGAGATTTTGCCCGGTCTGGGCTGTTTGCAATATTCAACCAAAATTCATCAAGCGCCTGCTTCACATCTTTAGAAGTAGTAAGCTTATCATATTCTTCGTTAGATGTAATGTAACGTAAAGGTGGCACCATTTGTCCTGCTTCGCCTATGTTGGGGTAATACCTTTCTTGCCTGTAAATGGTAAGCCCGTAATGAGAATTGGTATCAGCCTCTAAATGATAAAAGCCGCCCGAACCCACCTTAAAATGGAATTGATTATCAAGGCCGCGCGCAATAACAAAGGAACTGTCCGGCTTAAATTTAAAGGGTTTAGCATCGGCAACGGCAAATGGAGGTGCAGCAAGCGGAAAGTTACGGTGGTAATAATTCACTGTAAGGTTTTGCACCGGCCTGTTATATAGTACTGAAAGATTCGCTTCGGTATCTACATAGTTAGATAAGAGTATTTGCCCGTTATCGCTATTGGTTACTAAAAAGTTTTGGTCTCCCAATCCATTGGTATTTGGTGCATTTAAAAAAACTATGTCTTCCTTTTTACTTATCAGGTCGGTAGTGATAATGGTAACAAGATAATTCCCGTCTATTTTAAGCTTTACAGGAATAGAGCCTGTTGCAAAAGCCTTTTTTGTATTGGCAATGCTTGAAAATTTAAGCACCACCGAACCACTGTCTATTATATCGGAGGACTCGTACCCCGAAGTTATCTTACAAAATATTTTTACCGAAGCATAAAAGCTGTCTTGTGGAATCTTCCTTATATATAACAACTCAGCCTCATTGATCCTGTAATAAACCTGTGCCAATGAATCTTTGGAGTGATAGATATGAAACTCCGGATGCAGATAGTGGTAATCGCTTCGGTATAGGTCAGCTATGTTTTGCTGGCTTATCCTGCTGGATGTAAAGCACGCATAAAAAAGAGCCACACATAATATAGCGGAAGGAATAAGTATAAGCCTGTGCTTTTTCATGCCTGATTTATCAATGCAAATATACTGTAATGTAAAAACGGGAACAAGGGTCTTTTATTCTTCGCCCGCACGGCTCAGTAGATCAGAAGGTAATGACTTGGTTGCCTTCGCCCCCAGCTTTTTAATATTTTCTATTCGTTTTATAATATTGCCCGAACCGGAATAGACCTTCTTCATAGCCTCATTATAGCTTTCCTTAGCCGCTTCCATTTTTCTGCCAACGTTTATCAGGTCCTCTACCAGGTTGCAGAATTTATCATATAGTTTACCGCTCTCTTCGGCAATTTCAAAAACATTACGTGCTTGCTTTTCCTGTTTCCAGGTAGATGCTATGGTACGTAGGGTAGCAAGTAGGGTAGAGGGGCTAACAATTACTATCTTTCTGTCCCATGCATAATTGAAGAGTTCATTATCGGCTTGTACGGCTGTGCTAAAAGATGATTCTATAGGCATAAAGAGCAATACAAAGTCCGGTGCATTAATAGTAGGTAGCGACTGGTAATTTTTTTTGCCCAGGTCATCAATATGTTTTTTTACGGATACAATATGTGCTTTCAGATAAGATGCTTTTTCTTCATCTACAGGTTCATTGATAAAGGCTTCATACGCAACCAGCGATACTTTAGAATCGACAATAATGTGTTTGTCCCCCGGTAAAAATACTATCACATCAGGCTGATGGCGGTTACCTTCCGTATCGTTAAGGCTATACTGCACTTCATATTCACGCCCTTTTTCCAGGCCCGATCTTTCCAATACCTTTTCAAGAATTATTTCTCCCCAATTACCTTGTTTTTTGCTGTCGCCCTTAAGCGCCATAGCGAGGTTATTTGCATCTTTGCTTATGGTCTGGTTCAGTTCTACCAGCTTTTTTATTTCTCCTTTTAAGGTATTCCGTTCTGCCGCCTCGGTATTGTAACTCTTTTCCACTTTGTCCTGAAAGTCCTTTATCTTCTCCCTAAGCGGGTTCATTATCTCGTTTATGTTCTCCTTGTTTTGCTCAGTGAATTTTTTGCTCTTTTCTTCCAATATTTCGTTGGCCAGGTTTTTAAACTGTTCCTGTGAGCGGACATGTAGCGCCTCCATCTCTTCTTTAAAAGCGCTCACTTTTTCATTAAGCGTTTCTTCTTCTTTTTTTAAGGATGCAAGTTGGGACGTCAATTCTAGTATCGTTTTGGTGGATTCGTTATGCTCTTCTTCTTTCTTTTTTAAGCGATTGGTCGATTCGGCATATAGCTCCTTAAGTACGTATCTTTTTTCAATTTCGTCCTTTGGTAAGCTATTTTTTAACACGCTCGATTTAAGCAACAAATAACCTATTGCAATGCCTATCGCCAATCCTATTATAAGGCCCAATTCCATCATGATCCCGCTTTTTACTTGAAAGTATAAAGCTATGAATTATTTATGGAACTATGAGTTATGGATAGGAAAGGAATTTTTTAATCTTAGATCATTGCTATGTCAGAAGCCTGCACCCAGCCCTGGTTGCCATTAGATAGTTTTATTTCTATCCAGTTGTCATTGATCTTTATAATATGAACCTTTGCTCCTTCATGCACCACAAAAAGTTGCGTTGCGTTTTCAGTTGGTGAACCTTTAACAGTTACGGTTGGTGACATTACAATAGCAGTATCATGCGCAGTTGCTGTCCTGTATTGTTGGCGTGCAAGTATAAAGGAGAACAAGGATAAGGCTAATATGAACCCAGCGCACCAGAAACTCATTTTTTTAACAATAACGCTTGGCGATAAAAGGTAAAATATGATGAGCACAAGACATACACTAAAAAGAACGATACAAATAATGGCCCATCCCTTTTCAGATGCTGTGTTTACAAAATTATTCCACCAGTTCACAAAAAATAGTTGCGATTCAGGTGCTATTTTATCGATAGTCTTTTGGTTGGCTATTTGCAGGTTGAAGAGGATATCAGCATCGCCGGGAGAAAGCTTTTTTGCCTTTTCGTAATACAATATTGCTTTTGCAACATCATTGGTTCTGTAATAACAATTACCCAAATTGTAATAAACATTGGCCGATTCATAGCCTCTGTCTATAAACATAGAGTACATGTTTATAGCCTTGGCGTAATTGCCCTTTGCATAGGCTGCATTACCACTATCTGCAAGGTTGTAAGGTGCGGAAGCATTAGCGGTGATGCCTCCAAGCAAAAGAAATACCCCGGCTATGATATGCTTAACGTGCGATCTCATCTTCCAGTTCGGTAATTAGTTTTACAGTTGAATTATATACTTCACTCAGGTTGCTTGTTACTGCAGTAGGTGCATACCTCGCATATTCGCAGTTATCCAGCGCTGCTATTAGCTTTTGCAAAGTTTCAGATTTAAGTTTTTTTTCTGTCAATTTGCTTGTAATAGTTTCTCGGGAAAGCTCAGATATAGGTATAGTAAATTTATCTCCCAGGTAACCATTCAGGGCTTTAAGAATTTCTTCATAAAAGGCCTCTTTGTTATTAGCATTCATGTGTTTGTATGCCAGCTTCAATCTCTTTTTTGCCATGCGGGTAGCGCCACGTTGCTTAACGGCCACCACGTCCTTATTCATTTCTATGTACTTTCTCCTGGCAAATACTACAAGCAAAAAGGCAAGGAAGGGAGTGAATATTCCTGCATAAAATGGTAATGAATACAAGAAATAGGAATCGGTGGCCCTGGCAAATTCATGTTCGGTATGTATGTAACGAATGTCTTGTCCAAGCACTTTAATATCTTCCTTATTAACTCCTCCGGCTACGGTGGTGGCCGTGCTGTTATCTCCTTTCGCCACATCCAGATTAAATTCAGGAATGGAGAGGCTTACATAACTTTTCTTTTGCGGATCAAAATAAGTAAACTCCTCTGCAGGCAAGGTATACTTGCCCTGGTGCCTCGGAATGAGTAAGTAATTAAAAGTGCGAGAACCTGATACACCAGATGTTGTTGCAGTAATGTGGTCTGTTATCTTAGGATCGTAGTGGTCGAAATCGGGAGGGAATTTTACAGGAAGCGAATCAACCAATTTAAGGTTACCATCGCCTGACAGAACTATATTTAAATTAACAGCATCGTTAGCTTTTACTGAATTCTTATCCAATGTTGTTTTAAGTGAGAATTGCCCTACTGCACCCGAGAAAGCATTTTTTGTTGGAGGTAGAGGCATAACCTGTATGCTAACAGGATCGCTCTTAATAGTATACTTCACATTCTTATAACTGCCACCAAAGAACTGGTCGAATATATTGTTGCTCTTAACTCTTTCTGCTACTATGCAATCTACCGAGGCAGGATCGAGTTTTAAGGTGCCTGCATGCTCGGGGAACAAAACAGCTTGCTTTAGAACAGCAACAGTAAAAGGTATACCATTATAGTTTTCGTGAGTAGGGATTATTTGCGCATTCTTTTGTCCTACATCTGTAGAGTAAAAACCATTGTATTCAGGGAATGAAACATTATCAATACCCTGTAGGTTAAGACGTGCATATATTTTAACCGTAAGCAATATCTCCTCTCCTTGGTATACTTTGGTTTTACTTGGAATAACGCGTACGAATAAATTCTTTTTTATATCGCTGCTGGGTATATTTCCTGCAGTTGAGTTGCCAGAGCTGGAGTTATTTTGCTGGGCCTGGGCATTATTCTGAGGAGGATTGCCTTTTACTACTTTAACCGTAATGGGATTAGAGTTATATGTTTTACCGCCTACATGCACAGTAGCCGATCCGATTGTTGCAGTTCCCTCTTGCTTTGCCGCTACAATAAAAGAAAAGGTTACCGACTGTGATACATTACCATTTACAAATTCTACGCTGGTAGATTCGTTAGGGCCGGAGTATACATCAAGGTTGCTGAATGATGGTGGTTCAAATCCTGAAGCATTGGCATTGATAGAAAAGGATACTTCAAATTGCTCCCCAACACCGACTGTATTCCTGGATACGGATGCATTAAGGGTTTGACCAAACACTCCCGAACACCCTGCAATAGCAAGAAGGATAGTAAAGGACAATATTTTTAATTTATTCCACTTCATCCCTACCAGTTCTTTTCAATAGTTGTTTGTTGTCTTGCAGCTTTTTTCTTATCCATTTGGTTCTGCAAGTTCTTTTCGTCGTTATTCATGGCATCTAATATACGCTTTGCATCTTCCTTAGAAATATCATTTTGCTGCTGCTGTTGTTGCTGTTGCTTCTGCTGGTCCTGTTTTTGTTTATCTTGTTTTTGTTGGGCCTGCTGTTGTTGCTGTTGCTGCTGGTTCTGTTGATTCTGTTTTTGTTGCTGTTGTTGCTTTTGTTGTTGCAGTTTAGATTGCGAATAGGCCAGGTTATAACGGGTATCTTCGTCTTTAGGGTTATTCAATAAAGAATTTTCATAAGCCTTTTCTCCGTCTTCGTATTTTTTTTGCTGCATCCAAGAGTTACCAATATTGTGATATGCATGAGATGTTAGCGTTTTGTCTTTGGTAAGCGTAAGGGCCTGTTGGTATGCATCAATAGCCTGCTGGTATTGCCCCTGCCTGTAATACGCATCGCCCAGATTAAATTTCCCCTTTACTGCTGCCGATTTATCACTTAATGCTTTTTGATAATCGTCGGCTGCCTCTTTATAATCTTTGTTATCATAAGCTTTGTTGCCCTTACGCAGGTATATATTTCCCTTTTGGGCATATAGGTTATGTATACCAAATGAAAGGGCAACCCATACAAAGCAATATGTCAAAAGTTTACTTTTCACTTGTTGAGCCAAAAAGGTTGAGGTTATGATACCACTTGGTTTTCTTTTCTGTAATAAACAGGTCAATTAATAAAAGCAGCAAGGCAGGTACTATAAAGAACTCGAACTGTTCATCGAAGTCCCTGTATACTTTGCTTGAGATAAGCTTCTTGCCCATTTTTCTTATCTGGGTAAGTATGTTATCTAATCCTGCATCCGATGATGTCGCCCTTACGCACGTGCCACCTGTAGCAACTGCTATTTGCTGCAATAGGTCGATATTCAGTTTTGTAATTACAGTGTTACCATCTTTGTCTTTCATAAAGCCTGCCTGTTGTCCATTGTTATAAATAGGTATGGGGGCACCTGCTTCAGAACCCATGGCGATGGTGTGGATAATAATACCTTGTCCTGCTGCATCTTTAGCAGCCCGAAGAGCATCATCTTCAAAGTTTTCGCCATCGGTTATTAAAATAATGGCTTTATTCCTTCCTATAGAACTACTGGTTTGGCCCGTAAGTAAGTTGGTAGACATGTCAATAGCGGAGCCAATTGCTGTACCCTGCACTGGAACAATGCCAGTATTTATTTCTTCCAGGAACATTTTAGCGGCAGCATAATCGGTTGTAATAGGTAATTGAGTGTAAGGCTGCCCCGCAAATACAACAAGGCCAATCCTGTCTCCATCCAGTTGTCCTATTAATTTCTCTACAGCTTGTTTAGCACTCTCTAACCTGCTTGGGGTTATATCCTGGGCATTCATACTGTTAGATACATCCAGGGCGATGACAATGTCAGAACCTTTTCGTTCTACCGTTTCTTCATGAGAACCAATTTCCGGATCAATCATGGCGCCAATGAGTAAAAGCATGGCAGCACTAACGAGGGCAAACTTTAAATGCTTTTTAGAAACGGAGCTTTCCGATGCTATTTGTCTGAACAAAGGCAACTCAGCAAAATTCTTTATAGCCTTATTCCTGTTTCTTATATATAGCCAGTAAATAAGAATCATAACCGGTATTGCTCCCAGTGCATAAACAAATATAATATGTGCGAACTGTAACATTATGGTATTGTTCTTAAAAGCGTATTCCTGAATAATATTTCTAATAACAGAAGAATAGATGCAACTACAGCAAAAGGCAAAAATTCCTCTGCACGATCAGTATAGTCCTTTTCCGTAATTTTAGATTTTTCCATTTTATCAATTTCGGTGTATATTTTTTTCAGGCTTTCGTTATCTGTAGCCCTGAAATATTTCCCCCCGGTCATATCCGCTATTTGCCTTAGCAGTCCTTCATCAATTTCTACATCCATCAAAGCGTATTGGTACTGTCCGTTTGGCATAACTGCAACCGGGGTCATGGCCTTACCCATCGTACCAACCCCGATAGTATATACTCGAACACCAAATGCTTTAGCAATTCCGGCGGCGGTTAAAGGAGCCACCGAACCCATATTGTTCACACCATCCGTAAGCAATATGATCACCTTACTTTTAGTACTGTTATCATCTTTTAAACGGCTAACGGCGGTGGCAAGTCCATCGCCAATGGCGGTACCGTCTTCCAGCATGCCGGTGTGTATTTGCCCTAAAAGGTTTTTAATTACTGCATGATCGGTAGTGAGCGGACATTGTGTAAATGCTTGCCCACTGAAGATGACTAAGCCAATTTTATCATCGGGTCGGTCATCAATAAATGCAGAATCAACCCTTTTAGCGGCACCAATACGGCTGGGATTAAAATCTTTAGATAACATACTGCCTGAAATATCCTGGGTGATAATGATGTCAATGCCTTCACTCGTTATGTTCTTATAACTCATGGAGGATTGAGGCTTTGCTAAAATGATAATGAGTAAACCTACAACAAGCATTCTGGCTCCGAACAAAAAATGACGCAGATATAATTTATAGGTAGGCTTTGGCAGTTGGCCTTCCATAAACGGAGAAGGCAGAATTACATCCGCTGTAGTATAATTATGGCGAAATACATAGTAAGTAACAAGCAAAGGAATTATTACCAGCAACCAAAGCAGGCCAGGATGTACAAACTGTATGGAATTAAAAAAGTCCATCATGGCTGTAACGGTTGGTTTTGAGGTTGAACCTCAGGTTGGGCAAGTGCAGGTTCAACATGCCTTATTGTACTTTTTATAAAGTCAACTGCGGTAGTATAACTTGCTTCGTGTTCAGCAGGCAACGGTTGTTCCTTGGCGAACTTAACCAAGTCGGCAAGTACAAGCACCTGTTTTAGTTTACTCTTTACTTCATTGTCAATATCCACCCGGCGCATAGCATACACTATCTCATCTGTTATCATTTCCTGCGCATTGATATTGAACCTGTCATCGAGATAAGTGCGGAGTATATCTGTAATACCCGTATGGTATTCTTTTATTTTGCCTTCCTGCCAAAGTTTCTTGGCGGCAAGGTCTTCAAGTGCACGTAAAGCTTTTACGTGCGGATCGACAGGAGGAACTTTGATGACGATAGGTTCAGATTTTTTGCTTTTTAAACTTCTATTTACAAAATAGATAATTAAAACTATTACTATGATAGCGAGTAATCCAAGTCCTATCCATGGCAATGCTTCTAACCAGGAATAGGATGCAGTGAGCGGAGCTTTGATATCTTTAATGCTTTTGGTGGTATCTACGGCAACGGTCCGCACATAAAGCATGATAGGTTCGGTTTCTTGCGGATGAGAAGTATCTCCGTTAACTATAAAAGTAAAGGGAGGTATGGCATAATAACCAGAATCAAATGAGGTAATGATCAGGTCTTGCTTTTGTTCATTCAAAGATGGGTGCAGGCTATCTGTTTTTACATTTTCTACCTGCGATTTGCTTACAACCTTCACTTTAGAAATAAGGGAATCCTTTATGGCTGGCCATTGAATTTTAACAGACCCCTTAGGGCCATTATATGTTGCAATAAGATGTAGTTGTACTTGTTCCCCAATACGTATGCTGTTGCTATCCAGGTGAGCTGAAACCTGTACATTTTGACCAGAGCATGCAAAGTGTAACAGGGCACAGATGGCCGCAAATGAAATAAGATATTTTATGCCTTTCCTCATATTAATACTTACTTCTTTTAGCAAATAAAGTTGTTAAAGGGGCTATATACGATTGATCAGTAGCAATGCTTACATTATCTACACCGCTGCGCTGAAACGTTTCTTTGATCATTTGGTCTCTACGACGAACGGCAGCGTTGTATTGATTTCTTACTTCCTTGCTCGAGGTGTCCATCCACATAAGTTGCCCCGTTTCTGCATCACGGAATTTTACTAATCCCATATCAGGCAACTCTTTTTCTCTTCTGTCATAGATACGTAAACCCACCACGTCATGCCTTCCGGAAGCTATTTTCATCGCGTCTAAAAAGTTGGTGTCCATAAAGTCGGAGATAATAAAGGCGATGCTTTTCTTTTTAATGGCATTCGTAAAGTATCGCAGCGCCTCAGAAATGTTGGTTTTCTTGCTTTCAGGAGTAAATTGTAAAAGCTCGCGTATAATATGCAATATGTGGGATTTTCCTTTTTTCGGCGGGATGAATTTTTCGATCTTATCGCTGAAAAATATAACTCCTATCTTATCATTGTTCTGGATGGCGGAGAAAGCCAGCACGGCACAAAGTTCCGTGATCATATCCTGCTTTAACTGCTTCCTGGTACCAAATAGTTCCGATGCACTAACATCAACCAGTAACATAACAGTAAGTTCGCGTTCCTCCTGGAAAACCTTTACATAAGGATGGTTAAAACGGGCGGTTACGTTCCAGTCAATGCTACGGATATCATCTCCGGGGGTGTATTCCCTCACTTCGCTGAATGACATGCCACGTCCCTTAAAAGCGCTATGGTACTCACCCGAGAAAAGGTCCTGGGAAAGTCCACGCGTTTTTATCTCAATCTTTCTTACCTTTTTTATCAGCTCACTCGTTTCCATTCTTCAGTTATAAAGGTTCCACTATTAAGGAACTTCAACAGTATTGAGAATTTCGGTAATGATGTTTTCTGTAGTTATATTTTCAGCTTCTGCTTCGTAGGTTAAACCAATACGGTGGCGGAGTACATCATGACAAATGGCCCGCACGTCCTCAGGAATAACATAACCTCTGCGTTTAATAAATGCGAATGCTTTGGCAGCCAGGGCAAGACTAATACTTGCACGAGGTGAACCACCGTAACTTATTAATGCTGCATATTTATCCAGTTTATGCTCTTTGGGTGAGCGTGTAGCAAAAACTATATCAAGTATATACTTCTCAATTTTTTCGTCCATGTACACATCCTTCACTACCTTTCTTGCATTGCTTATGTCTGTTGGTTTAAGAACCTTATTCGCTTTCGGGAACTCAGCAGCCAGGTTTTGTCGGATTATCTTTTGCTCATCAGCTTTTAGCGGGTAGTGAATAACCACTTTAAGCATAAAACGATCTACCTGGGCTTCGGGCAAGGTATAAGTACCTTCCTGTTCAATGGGGTTTTGTGTAGCAAGTACCAGGAAAGGTTCAGGCAATTTAAATGTTTCTTCCCCAATGGTCACTTGGCGTTCCTGCATGGCTTCGAGCAAAGCACTTTGTACCTTGGCAGGGGCGCGGTTTATTTCATCCGCTAAAATAAAGTTGGCGAAAATGGGGCCTTTGCGAACTGTAAACTCTTCCCTCTTCTGGTTATATATCATGGTACCTATCAAATCGGCAGGCAACAGGTCGGGTGTAAACTGTATGCGGTTAAATGTAGCATCAATGGTAGATGATAATGTTTTGATGGCTAGGGTTTTAGCAAGGCCCGGTACACCTTCAAGTAAAATGTGCCCGTTGGCAAGCATACCAACCAATAATCTTTCTACCATGTACTTTTGACCTACTATAACCTTTTCCAGTTCCAGGTTAAGCAAGTCAACAAAAGCGCTTTCTTTTTGAATACGCTCATTGAGTTCTTTAATATCCAGCATAACATTTAAATTTTAGGATTGCAAATATACATTCGGTGCCAGCATATACGTGCAGGTGAGGCTGTTAAAAATTGTTAAGCTATTTGGATGTATCTTTGCTTAAATAATGACCTGAACTATGCAACAGACAGGTAAGTTGATGATGTTTGCGGGAGCCTGTATTTTTCTGCTCGGCATACTATTGTGGGGTGGTGGCAGATATTTACACTGGTTTGGTCACTTGCCCGGAGATATCAGGGTAGAAAAGGAGAATATTAAATTCTATATGCCAATAACTAGCATGATATTGGTAAGTATTGCAGGTAGTTTAGTACTTTGGGCTATTCGTAAATTTTTACAACAATGAGTGCCACGCCACCACTTGCCGAAAGAATGCGGCCGAAAAAGCTGGAAGACTATCTGGGACAGGAGCATATTACTGGTCCTGATGGTGTGTTGCCCAGGTTCATTAAATCGGGTAATATACCTTCTATGATATTTTGGGGGCCACCGGGGGTAGGCAAAACCACACTTGCCAATATTCTCGCCCATGAACTGAATAAAGAATTTTATGCATTAAGCGCTGTATCAACGGGTGTAAAAGAGGTTAGGGAAATAATTGAAAGAACCGAGGAAAAAGGGTTGTTTCAGAACACGCCTATGGTGTTCATAGATGAAATACATAGATTTAATAAAGCTCAGCAGGATGCACTGTTGGGCGCAGTAGAAAAAGGAAATATTATTCTTATTGGCGCCACAACCGAAAATCCTTCTTTCGAGGTTATATCGGCGCTTTTGTCTCGCTGCCAGGTTTATGTACTTAAGTCATTGGAGAAAGATAGCCTGCTAGAGTTATTAAACAGAGCGATAAAGAAAGATGAGTTTTTAAAAACAAAAAATATAGAGCTGAAAGAAACACAGGCCTTGCTGAGACTTTCAGGTGGAGATGGCCGCAAGCTCCTAAACCTTTTCGAGGCTGTGGTAATGTCTTCCGACAATGATAACTGTGTTGTAACAGATGATACCGTAATGCAAGTAGCCCAGCAGGTTATACCATTATATGATAAAAAGGGTGAACAACATTACGATGTTATTTCAGCTTTTATAAAATCTATTCGGGGTAGCGATCCTAACGCTGCGGTATATTGGCTGGCACGCATGCTAAACGGAGGAGAAGATATTCTTTTTATAGCCCGTAGGATGATCATCTTAGCATCTGAGGATGTGGGTAATGCAAACCCTAATGCTTTGGTTATAGCGAATAATTGTTTCCAGGCTGTAAATTCCATAGGTATGCCCGAAGCCCGAATAATACTCTCACAGGCAGCAGTGTACCTGGCATGTTCGCCTAAGAGTAATGCATCATATTTAGCTATTTCAGATGCTATGAGTAAGGCGGCCGAAACCGCAGAACTGCCAGTGCCATTGCACCTGCGCAATGCCCCAACAAAGCTCATGAAGCAACTGGATTACGGTAAGGACTATATGTATGCCCATTCCTACGAAGGTAATTTCGTGCAGCAAAATTTTCTGCCTGAAGACATTAAGGGAACCATCTTTTATGAGCCGGGTAAAAATGCTAAAGAAGAGGAATTCAGAAGGTACCTGAAAAAGATATGGGAATCCTTTTATCCTTATTGAGTATAGATATTCCCATGGGTATATTTTGCTAATTTTGTACAAACGCATACAAATGGTTTATAGAAACTATTTTCCACTAGCCGTACTGGCCTCTTTATTAATCACATTTTTCGGGTGTCATTCAGATAAAGGGAATACGGCTTCCATACCGGGACTGAATAGCCAAGATTCAGCAAAGCATAGGTTTTCAGTTGTTATCAATAACATTCCTTTCCCTGTTAGTATCCTGGATACTATGCACGATCAAAATACACAATTCCATAATGACTTACTAAACCCTGTTGGTAATGTTAATCTGTATTCTGAAAGCAATGCCCAGGCTACAAATCTTGGCCTTTATGGTGCCGACCTTGCTTACGTTGTTTCTTTTGAGCAGTTTCAGTCTGTTGGCATTTATATGAGAGCCACCAAGCTTTTGGCCGATAATGTGGGCATCCCATTAGCTTTTACGGCTCAGGTAATAGATCGTTGCCAAAAGAACCAAAACAACAAGGATTCATTGTCTGCTATAATTGTAGAGTCCTACAATACTATCGATCAAACCTTGAAACACGCAGAGCGAAATACTACAGAGACACTCGTCCTTATGGGTGGATGGATCGAAGGAACCTACCTGGCATCACAAAGCCTTGTTAAAATGCCTCAGGGAGCAGATAAACGCAAGACAAAAAATATTTTGCTGGAACAAAAAATATATGGGGATAAGCTACTGGCATTGTTAAGCCAGGTAGATTCTGCCTGCCCATATTGCCAAAACCTGGCCACGCATATGCAGGATCTGATGAAGACATACAATAGTATTACATCTGTGGCGTCTTTTACCGATGACTCAACAAAAGAACTGGCTGAAAAGGTGGCCTATATTCGCTCGCTCGTAATCAAAGGTAATTCATAATGATAGTTGCCCGTGACATATATAAAGCTTACGGAAGCCTTAATGTGCTTAAAGGTATTGACCTTGAAATAAAAGATGCTGAAATAGTGTCAATAGTGGGCGCTTCGGGTGCAGGAAAAACCACTCTCTTGCATATACTGGGCACACTCGATAGGGCAGACAGCGGAGCTATAGAATTAAATAATGTACAGGTACATTCTTTAAAAGACAAAGAATTATCACGGTTCAGAAATAAAGAAATAGGCTTTGTGTTCCAGTTCCACTATTTGTTACCAGAGTTTACAGCTATTGAAAATGTTTGCCTGCCAGGATACATTGCCAAAACGAATTCTGCCGACGTACGCAACAGGGCTAAAGAATTGCTGACCATGCTCGGGTTAGAGCAACGAATGGAACATAAGCCTTCTGAGTTATCAGGGGGTGAGCAACAACGTGTAGCAGTGGCCAGGGCTTTAATAAATAATCCATCTGTAATTTTTGCGGATGAACCTTCGGGCAACCTGGATTCGGTTAATGCAAGGGAACTACATAACCTATTCTTTACATTGAGAGAGAAGTTTAAGCAAACCTTTGTAATAGTAACTCATAACGAAGAGTTGGCCGGAATGGCAGACAGAAAACTACTAATGAAAGATGGTATAATAGTTAAGTGATGAAAAGAATGTATGCACTAGCAATGTTGTTGATTCCAATATGGAGCCTGGGACAGGCTGATTCGTTAACCCATTGGCAAAAAGATTCACTGCAAATAAATTCAATGCAAAAGCTAAGGTCATTTTATAACTGCATTTCTATAGTATCTAATCCGGGCAACAATACAATGCTTAGGGACATGGCCAGTAAAAGGGCCAAAGAACTATTTTACGGTACCGATTGCTCCGTGGATGGTAAAATGGTAAATGCATTTGTAGACAGCTGTTATAATCTTAAAAAGGGCCTTGATTGGAAGGTGGAGGAAGTAAAAATAAAAGGTGCGCTGAAAGAAAAACCGAATGTTCTTGGGAATGATAATTACGAGGGGGTATTAAGTTTTACCCTTACTTCTGGTGGTAATACCAGCACAAAAAGCGCCTTTATAACCCTTGCAAAGGCTAAAACCAGCCAAACTGATGCGAAAAGTAAATGGTCTGTTTTTATATGCGATATAAGGTAAACTTAACCTTGTTGGCTACCGAGAAAAGAAAATAAATATATTTGCAGCCCTAAATTGTTCTTTTTATAGATATTTCAAGCGAAAGTAGCTCAGTTGGTAGAGCGCAACCTTGCCAAGGTTGAGGTCGCGGGTTCGAGACCCGTCTTTCGCTCTTTTTACCCGCCACCTTTGGCGGATGAGGGTTGTAAACAAGCCCAACCCATTTGCCCGGGTGGTGGAATCGGTAGACACGCAGGACTTAAAATCCTGTGATCAGTAATGGTTGTGCGGGCCTGTCTAACTGGCGTTAGCCAGGTAGATTCAAGCCCCGCCTTTATAAATTTCATGCTTTATATTGTTTATGTCATCAAAAGTATTAGAGTTGTTGGTGGTATGTGGGTATGACCAATGATCTTGAACGTCGGTTTTCTCAACATAACAAGGGCCAAAATAAATCAACAAAGCCATATGCCCCCTTTGTCCTGGTTTATAAAGAAGAGCATATAGATACGTCAGCTGCAAGAAAGAGAGAAAAGTATTTAAAAGGCACATCTGGCAAGCGATGGCTTAAAAAGCACTTTAAATAAATGACTTTAATAGTGCATATTTTATATTATTCTCTATTTTTGTGCCCCAATTCATTTGCCCGGGTGGTGGAATCGGTAGACACGCAGGACTTAAAATCCTGTGATCAGTAATGGTTGTGCGGGTTCAAGTCCCGCCCCGGGTACAAATAGTGTAAGTCATTTATTTCAAATATGAATACACAAGAACAAATTAAAAAATATATTACCAGCCTGCCTGAACCAAAGCAAAGCGATATGCATGCGTTGCACCGCAATATCCTGAAAGTAATGCCAGCATGTAAACTATGGTTTATGGATGGCAAAAATGAAGAAGGTAAAACGATTTCTAATCCCAACATAGGATATGGAACTTATAGCATAAAGTATGCTAATGGAACAACCAGAGAATTTTATCAAATCGGCCTGAGCGCAAACACTACCGGAATCTCTGTTTATATCATGGGCATTAACGATAAAACATACTTAGCCAAGGCTTATGAAAAAAAGCTCGGAAAGGCAAGCATAACCGGGTATTGTATTAAATTTAAAACCCTAAAAGACATAAATATTGATATACTTAATGAGGCAATACTTTATGGGGTTGATGCCACGAATGAAAAAAGTTAGCCGATATAATAGCTAAACTTTCCTTTTCTAGCTTCGTTATACGGCACATGGTATTGGCTTATTTGTTTAAAGTTTTAAATTCCTATAATTAAGCGCTACTTATTAATAATAACTTTTGTTGTGTATTGAGTAGATTGACTTGCTATACTTAGTATGTATATACCTGGGGTCAAAAATGGAACATTCAATGTTTCCTTTTGTATATTCCCGGAAGTTAGTTGAGTATATACTTGTTGCCCTAAAAGATTAGTAACTGTAATCCTTGATGCGTCCGTACCAAATGATTCTGGATATAAAATTGTAAATGCTCCATTAGACGGATTAGGATAAATTTTAAAGTCTTCATTACCTACATTACAAACGGTGGTGTTAAAAGTGGTGCTGTTTCCATCATAATCTGTCTGTATCAGATTATAGTAATTGTCACCTGAAAGGGGTTCATGATCATTATACTGATAAACTTTTTGAACATCCGAATTTCCTCTCCCGGCAATGGTTGCAATTTTCGTAAAGACCAATCCGTCACTGCTTCGTTCTATCGTAAATTCTTTATTGTTCGTTTCCGAAGCAGTAGCCCAGTTCAGAGTGATCATGCCATCATTAGCATTACAATTAAAATTCAATAAGCTTACAGGTAAGGGTACTACATTACAGCCAAACTCGGCTACAAATGCATCGTAGCTTCCACCACCTAAAGTGGTTTGGTAACCACCCGAGGCGATAGAAGAACTGCTTGCAGTATATCCTGCAACACGCACATTATTGCTTGCATCCAATAAAATACCCTGGCCATTATCGTCGCTTGCGCCACCATAATAAGTGCCCCAGTTAAGGCTGGTACCACTTGAATTAAAGCTGGCAATAAATACATCAGTTGTTCCACTACCACTAAGACTAGTTTGGTAAGCACCACTACTGGCAATATCTGTAGCACTTCCGGTAGCTCCTGTAATATATACATTATTGCTCGGGTCTATAGTAATTCCGCAACCTTCGTCGGTTCCCGTTCCTCCGTAATAAGTACCCCAATCGAGATTGGTTCCCGTTGAGCTAAACTTAGCGACGAAGACGTCAGCCAATCCACTGCCACTATAACTGGTTTTGTAGGCGCCGACGGTAGTGACACCGGTAGTACTGGTTCCCCATCCTGTCACGTAAACATTGTTACTTGCATCTAAGGTAAGTGCATATCCTTCTTCGTTTGATGTTCCTCCGTAGTAAGTACCCCAAACCAGGCTTCCCGTTGAGTTTAATTTGGCGACAAACGCATCTGAGAAAGAACCTGTACCGCTAAGACTTGTTTGGTAAGTTCCGGAGGTGGCAATACCTGAGGTACTGAGGGTATAACCGGTAATATAAACATTAGCACTCGCGTCTATACTAATTCCATAAGCTTGTTCATTCTCAGTTCCTCCATAATAAGTACCCCAAAGCAAGCTAGTGCCTGTTGAGTTTAGCTTAGCAACAAACGCATCGCTAAAAGAACCAGTGCCACTAAGGCTAGTTTGGTGCACTCCTGCAGTAGCAATACCTGAGCTGCTGAAAGTGTACCCTGTAATACATACATTATTACTTGCATCCAATGCTATGCCGGTTCCAAAATCGGCACTTGCACCACCATAATAACTGCCCCATACCCTGGAAGAACCTGTTGAATTAAACTCAGCTACAAAAACATCTTCAGTTCCACCACCAAATGTAGTTTGATAAGCTCCCGCAGTAGATATACCCGTTGTACTATTGGTTTGCCCAACAATATATACATTGTTACTTGCATCCAGTGCAATACCATAACTTAAATCGTTTCCAGCCCCACCATAATAGGTACCCCAAAGTATACTAGCCCCTGTTGAATTAAATTTGGCAACGAAAGCATCGTTAGTTATACCAGCACTGGTAAAAGATGTTTTATAGGCGCCAGCTGTTGCTATTCCTGATGCACTGGACGTATACCCGGTAATATAAGTATTATTGCTTGCATCCAAAGCAATACCATAAGCTTCATCCCCTCCTGTACCACCATAATAAGTGCCCCATGTTAAGCAAGGAGTAGGGTCGATAATTAGGTCGTTATTAGAGTTGGAAATTTTATAATCCGGAACCAGGAACCCATAACTATTCTTCCCCATTGAGGTATAGCCTACTTCTACCGGCTGCTTTGTGCCGGCCCAATAACTGGAAGGAATATTTTCGTTAAAATTACCGGCTTGTACCGTAACTATTAGTCTATTATGCGCCAGAAACACTTTATCTGCGCCTTTATATTGCAGTTTTATATCGGCCGGGTTGCCACCTGGGTGCACAATGAAATTATATTCTACAGGTACTAAGGTACCATCAGTTGCAAAGAATACCAAGTCAATATATGGGTATATGTCTTTATAGGTCACCTTTTGATAATAATGAACATAGCTCACCCCTTCATCTGGCGTTCCTGCTGTAAAGTAGTTATAATAGGCCTCTGATTTTTTTTCAGCTTCTATGAATGCATAAGGATTACAACCAGCAAGTTCAACATCTACACGATGGTAACTACGGAATATATGGGCCGGAAGTTGGAATTTTCTCTTGCCTGAAAAGCTTTCGCTGTCTTTGCTTGGATGCACCTCTTCGGTATATGTATCATAACTGAATCCTGTTTGTCTTAATTGTACATTAAATCCAGGGGTACTTAGCAGATATTTTACTTGTGTGTTTGGCTTGTAATTTTGATCGACTATTTGTCCCTTGTTTTCGTAAAAACCGTTAAGATGAGTATTGATCAAACTTCCCTTTCCTATACTTATACCCTTTTGTGCAGAAACAGAATTAACTACATACATCCAGATTAAAAGAACAAAGAATAGCTTTTTCATTTTAGGTAGTTTTCGAGATTCTCTCGGGTTTGCTACGAAGATGTGCCTATTAATAAGGGAATTCCAAAAAAGGAGTGTATATAAAATGTATATAATTAGAAATGTACCTGATTATCACCGGAATTTGATACGATTATTTAGGTGTATTTATTTAATAACCAGGCTTTTTGCAACATACATTACAAGAGTATTAATATAATGACAGGAAAGATTTTTTAATTTTGTCGCTTATCAAAATTATACAACGATCATCGTGGCTAAAACATCCATTTATCTTAACTTCCAAGGCAATTGCGAAGAAGCATTCAACTTTTACAAAAAGTATTTAAAACCGAATTTGCAGGACAAATTTTCCGCATGAAGGACATGCCACCAAGTCCCGGCGCCCCCAAACTTTCAGATAAGGAATCAAACTACATTATGAACATCGGTCTACCTATATTAGGCGGTACTGTTATAATGGGTACAGATATGTTAGAATCTATGGGCCATAAATTAAGGATAGGCAATAACACCACAATTAGTCTTGAGGCTGATACCAAGGAAGAGGTAGACCGCTTATATAAAGCACTTTCAGAAGGAGGCTCAGAAATGAACGCTCCCATGGACATGTTCTGGGGTTACTGGGGCGTTTGCCTGGATCGCTTCGGTATCAGATGGATGTTCAACTGCATGAAAAAATAGAGATAGAGCTTTCTACTCAAAATAAACCGTATTTGGGTTCTTGCCTATTCTCTATCTTTGTAATCAGGGAAGCCGCACAAATCAATTGAAAGAAATAGTTAAGTCGAAATATTCCAAATTTTTCCTGGCAGGATTAGTACTAAACGTTTTGTGCGCCTGGTTCAGTAAGGGATTTTTTCATGTAGATGAGCATTTCCAGATTGCTGAGTTTTGTAATTACAAACTTGGTAAGATTTCGTTATATGAATCGCCCTGGGAGGTAAAGTGGAGGTTAAGGTCGACTTTAATGCCTTATCTGTTTTACTGGCTCTCCCGTTTCCTTGAATTTATTGGGTTATACAGTCCATTTTTTATTGCTTTTGTTTTTCGCCTGTTTAGTGGCATAGCAGCATGGTTCATTACCTGTCGCATGTGCTTGCTGCTTATCCCTCAAATAAAAACGCAAACAGGACAAAGGTTACTCATAATAATGAGTATGCTTTTATGGTTCGTACCGTTTTTGAGCGTTAGGTTTTCGGCCGAGAATATGTCAGGCCTTGCTTTTCTGTATGGGGCCTATTTAATTTTAAGAGTACAGGAAGGCAAAACATCCAATACTTCGGTGTACTTTTTTGCAGGCTTGTTATTTGGATTATCCTGCTTTATCCGTATTCAGCTTTCGTTTGCTGTAGCGGGTTTTTTACTTTGGTTCATTAAAGATAAAAAGATAGAATGGAAGCACTTAGGTATTATGTTCCTGGCAGTCCTGATTGCAGTAGGATTAAATAGTATTATCGATTCTCTTTTTTACGGTACACCAACATTTACTCCGTTTAACTACTTTTATGTTAACATTGTGCAACATAAGGCTCAAACCTACGGAATAAGTCCATGGTACTTTTATATTACAGAATATATTGTTGAGGCCGCTCCGCCTTTAAGCGTATTGTTTTTAATAATGTTTATAACGGGTGTTTACGTATGTCGGAACAATCCGTTGGTTTGGGCAATAGTTCCGTTTATAATCATGCACTTTTTCATAGGCCATAAAGAGTATAGATTTCTTTTTCCTTTAGCTTCGGTATTTGTATTTGTTTGTGCTTTTGGCCTGGATCAATGGTTACAGAACGAGAAGTATAAAAAGATACATAAGTACATTTACCGAGCGGTTGTGATAATTAATATCCCGTTTCTCATATATCGCACCTTTATTCCTGCTGAGGCAACGGTGAATTATTCTAAGTATATTTATTATAACGTTAAGGGCAACCCTCCCGTATTATTTATTCTAAGCGATATCCCTGATTATACAATGCTTTCTGCTAATGCCAGCTTTTATAAAAATCCCGATATCGACCTGATTTATATAAAAAAGACAGAGGACCTGGCTGATTACATAAGAGGAAATAATCTGAAGACGGCCTATTACCTGGATAGAACTAAAGTAGGCACAAACTATGAAATAGTAGGATATAAGAAAGAGATGGTATACTCCATTTATCCAGATTGGTTACTCAAATACAATTTGAATAACTGGAAAGCCCGCACCCAGATATGGATGATTTACAAGTTTACCAAAGAGTAAATTATTTGAGATCTTCGTTTGGGTCGACCTGAAATTTGGTCCATAGATTTGAACGAAGTAACGAGATGGTTGTACTTACTTTTAGAATCGGGGCCTAAATACGCTTTGCTATGGTCAATTAACTCATATTTCTAATTTATTATTACTTTCACGTTCCGAATTTAAAAACTCATATCAACTATAATTATGGCTAACGGCGTTTCCACAGATCTAGAAAAGAAATATTCCAGGCTTAATACCATTTTAGGATGGCTGGTGTTCCTTGTTGCGGTAATTGTGTATTACAGCACAGTAGAATCATCTAACAGCTTTTGGGATTGCAGTGAAAACCTTGCCATTTATGATAAATTAGAAGTGGGTCACTCCCCGGGTGAACCTTTTTTACAATTGGTGCAGCACCTGGTATCGTTGCTGGCTTTTGGCGATGTGCATAAGGTGGCCCCGGTTATAAACCACATGGCATCTACTTTTAGCGCCCTATCTATATTATTCCTGTTCTGGATCATTACCTACTTTGCACGCAGGCTGGCAGATAAAACAGGCGGCCTTAACGAATCTAATATGTATGTGGTGTTGGGCAGCGGCCTGGTGGGCGCCGGCGGGTTCATCTTTGCCGACTCCCTGTGGTTCTCATCCATAGAAGCATCTGTGTGGGCAGGCGCTATGGGCTTTACCAGCCTTATGTTTTGGTGCGTTACCAAGTGGGAGCGCTCTACATCGCGGCCCGAAAACTGGATAATACTTATCTTCTTCCTGGTGGGTCTTTCCATTGGTGTTCACTTGCTGTGCCTGCTGTTTATACCTGCGGCCGTATTTATATATTATCACAAAGTGTATCCTGACGGCATTCAAAGCCGCTGGGCCAAAATGTTTTTAGGATGGCTTACCAAGGACCCTAAAAAACAAGGCCTTATAGTGGCGCTACTTTCGGCTGTGGTTATTCTGCAGCTTATAAAAGGCACCGTTATACCCGGTATTGTTAACCTGGGTTTCAGGTTCGAACTGTTCTTTGTAAATGCTATTGGCATGCCATTTAACTCAGGCATACTTATATATGGTTTAACATTATTAGCGGCAATAGTTTGGGGTATTAATTACAGCCGTAAAAAGAACAAACCCTTATTGAACACTGCCATACTTTCATTTGCTGTATTGCTGGTTGGCTACTCGTGCTACTTTATTATTGTAGTGCGCGCAGCTGCCGATACCCCTATGAATGAAGGTAACCCCAGCAATCCTATAAGCTTGCATGCTTACCTTGATCGTGAACAATATGGCGACTGGCCAGTACTATATGGCCAATATTACACCGCTCCCTTAGTTAGTACCAAACCCGGTTCTAAGGTTTACGCCAAGGACCCTACCAAGAATAAATATGTAGTATCCTATACCAAGGAAGAACCTATTTACGATCCTAAGTTTTGCGGGCTGTTGCCGCGCATGTGGGAATCGGATAAGGCCGGAGGTTATAAGAGCTGGGGTGGTGATCCTAAGAGTTACGAAAAGATACCTTTTGATGATGGAAGCGGCAAAGTGCAAATGATAGGAAGGCCCTCCTTCTGGGGGAATAACGTTCCTTACTTTTTACATTACCAGTTGTACTTTATGTATATGCGTTACTTTTTATGGGATTTTGTTGGAAGACAAAACGACATTCAGGGTATGGACCCACCGGATAACCTGCACGGTAACTGGATAACCGGCATACCTTTTATAGACGCTATGATAGGGCCCCCGCAGGATAATATGCCACCCGAACTGGCAAATAACGCGGCACGTGCACCTATGTATGGCTTGCCGTTAATACTGGGTATTTTAGGATTTATATTCCAATACAAAAAAAGAAGGGAAGACAGCATTACTATAGGCGTATTTTTTGTCTTCTCGGGCCTGGCAATAGTGCTTTATCTTAACCAGTGGGCGCCACAGCCAAGAGAAAGAGATTATGCTTATGTAATATCTTTTTATGCCTTTGCTATATGGATGGGCCTTGGTGTAATGGGCTTATTTAATATAATAGCTAACAGGCTGGCTAAAGGAAATTCTAATCCCAAATCAATTGCTATGGCAACAGTTGCGCTTACGCTAATTGTGCCTGTGGTTATGGCAAAAGCAGAATGGCCATCGCACAACCGTGCTCACCACTACGTGGCGCACGATACCGCGGTAGATTACTTGCAGTCCTGCGCGCCCAATGCCATACTGTTTACCAACGGAGATAACGACACATTCCCTTTATGGTATGCACAAGAGGTAGAAGGTATCCGCACCGACGTGCGCGTATGTAACCTGGAACTGCTTGGCATGGGCTGGTATGCCGATATGATGAACCGCCAAACCTACGACGGGAAGCGTTTACCATTCTCTATGACGCATGAACAGTATAAGGATGGAACAAGAGATTACCTGTACCACATAGATCGTGGATTAAAAGGATATACAGACCTGGGAGAAGTTATTGACTTTATTAAGAGCGATAACCCTGCTGACCAATACCAGTTTAACGACGGCAGTGGCAGATCGGTTAACTATTTCCCTACCATGAACTTTTCGCTTAAGGTAAATAAGGAAAATGTGCTGAAAAGCGGCGCTATTGCTAATAACCTTAAAGACAGCATTGTATCTGAAATAGACTGGACCATGCCGGGCGGCATAGTGCAACGCAACGAAATGATGGTGCTGGATATGCTGGCACATAACAACTGGGAACGCCCCGTTTATTTCGCCGTATCGCTGCCAAGCTATTATGGCCTTGATAAATACCTGCAACTGGAAGGAATGGCCTATCGCCTTGTACCTATCAAAACCAGTGGAATTAACTCTCCCGAAGGGCCACTGGTGAATACAGCTATCATGTATGATAATGTAGCACATAAATTCCGCTGGGGTAACATGGGTTCGGGCATATATATAGATGATACATTCCGTAAAACCATAGCGGGTGATATGAGGGCGCAAACATCATTACTGGCCCAGGCCCTGATAAAGGAAAACAAGAATGATTCAGCGGTTAAGGTGCTTAATCTTTGTATGGATTCGGTACCCGAAGCCACCGCTCCGTATGATTATTTTGTGTTCGAAATGGCACAACTATACTATGGCGCTAAGGACCTGAAGAAAGGTGGAGAATTATCGAAAAAAATGTTCAAGGTTTTTGAAGATGATCTGAAGTACTATCACACACTGGATAGAGACAATCTTATGTACTATGGCAGAGAAGTGCAAGAGTGCGAAGGCATAATGGAAAGGTTGCAATATTTAGCACAGGCAAATAACCAGGCAGATTTGGCGAAAGAGTTTAAGGATAAGATAGACGGTATGATAAAAACCGGAGTGTTTCAGCAAATGCAATAAAGTATAAAATGGCTTTACATACCGCCGAGCGCACCAGTCAACTTGATCCGTCTGAAAATGTAATTTTTCAGCGCCACGTTATCGCGTATGAAGAAACAGCAAAACGCGTATCGGGCAAAGTGCTTGAAATAGGTAGCGGCGAGGGCTATGGTATTCGCCTGCTGGCGCCTAAAACCACCGAATACGTAGCTGTAGATAAGTTTAACACGGCAAGCATAAACAATGCCGAAAATGTAAAGTTTATACAGGCCTCTGTTCCGCCGTTAACCTTTGCCAAAGACAATTCACTCGATTTTGTAGTATCCTTTCAGGTGATTGAGCATATTGTTAAGGATAACTTTTTTGTGCAGGAGATACACCGGGTGCTTAAGCCCGGGGGTAAAGTAATTCTTACCACTCCCAACATTAAAATGTCGCTTACCCGCAACCCCTGGCACGTTAGAGAATACAAGCTGGAAGAATTGCGTGACCTGCTAAAAAAATACTTCCCTAATGTAAGCATGCAGGGCGTATTTGGCGGTAAAAAGGTAATGGATTATTACGAAGAGAATAAACGTTCCGTTCAAAAGTTTACACGTTACGACATCTTTAATTTGCAATACCGCTTGCCCAGGCAGGTACTGCAAATACCTTATGACATAATGAACAGGATGAACCGGAAAAAGCTGCTAAAAGCAAATACCGGCACCGTGCAGGAAATTACTTCTACCGATTTTTATCTTTCAGAGGCCAACGATACCTGCCTTGATTTTTACTGCATAGCCGAAAAGTAGCGAATGCAAAATGGGTCGAACGAGTAATCTTTGTATTTTCGGCTCCAAAACATAACGTTTAATTGATACCCTCTTTCCCCCAAAAAAATCTTACAGTAGCTGTTGGTGGCCTTGGCGGCAGTGGAACCAGGCTGATTGCTCAAATACTTATGGAAATTGGTATTTACATGGGTGACGACCTGAACGGTGTAAACGACAATTTAATTTTTGCAAGGCTATTAAAGAACCCACCTTGGCTCGAAAGTGCTTCTAAAGCAGAAGTAAACAAAAGGTTAGAAGTCTTTGAGCATTACATGTCGGGCGAAAAATTAATTTACACCGAAATAAGTGAATACTTTAAGGCGTGCAGAACCAATCCAACGTTTCTATCTAATTTCAATTCACTGATAGCTATAGTTTGTACATTCCAACTATTAAAAAGACAAGCACTTGGACGAATAAAGAGGCACAGTGAATGGGGGTGGAAGGAACCTAATAACCATATTTTTATTGAATACCTGGTTGGATATTTTTCAGGTATTAAATACATACACGTAGTAAGGCATGGGCTTGATATGGCTTATAGTAAAAACAAGGCGCAACTAAAGTTCTTTGGTAAGAGGTTCGGTATAAAGGTTAAAGATTGGAGTGATGATAATGAAGTAACAAAAAAGCAATTAGATTACTGGATAAAAACAACAGAGACTGCTATTGCAAAAGGGAAGGAATTATTGAAGGAAAGATTTTATTTACTGAATTACGATATGTTGTGTTCTCAGCCCGCCGTTGAAGTGCCTAAACTCATTAACTTTTTAGGTATCCAGGTAAATAACCAGGAACTTGAGAAATTAATTATGCTACCACGTGTAACGTCTTCTCAGGGGCGATATAAGAATCACGATTTATCCTTATTTACCAAAGAACAAATCTCGTCAGTAGAGAATCTTGGCTTCAAAGTGGTTTAGCCGCCTTAAAGCAAATTCACATTTAAAGCCGAAAGAAAGTCATCTGCTCGCATTCGTGCAAGATCCTCATGGCCACCTTCACTTATTACGTCGGTTACTTTACCATCGGATAACTTATAATAAATTTTTTCGGGTCCCAGACTGTTATGATATTCAATAAAATCCGGAGGTATTTCTCTAACCTCTCCGGTTGATTCCTGCACCTCATCGTCCTCTATTTTATAATGAAAAGTTTTCATGACATTTATTTTTTTAGAACAGTTTATTTTGACACCACTAAATAAATTACATCGCACAAGAAGACCAATAACACGACCATAATCACTACTAAATCTCCATATTGCCCAATCCGCTTTGCTTGGTTCGTATCCATAATCATACTTATTTAATCTAAGATAGTTTTGTAAGGTCCATTTTAGTTTAATATTCGATGAACAGCGTTATTGCATAGGCTAACATGTGTTTAGATAAAAGCCTGATTCCTCAAGTAGAATCTTAATAAATTATATCTTACATTTGTGTGAAACATGCTTATTATGAAAAAGATATTAGGGCTTTCGGGCATTATAATAATAACGATTTCTGTACTCGCTTTTCGCGGACAAAAGGATTGTCCGGCTGAGGGCAAACCAAATCCTAAGAAAGGTAAAAATGCAGTATTAAAACCCAGGGAAAAAGAACTGAATCGTCATAAGAACAGGGAATCACTCCCGCAGTCTTCAGACTTTGATAATAACGTATCCATACAAGGCATGTATGATAGCAAGGACGATTCAATATATAATGAAAACAAAGCCGCTAACCTCATTGGTTATGTATTTAGGGCTGTTACTACCGGAATGGAATCATGTAATTGCTATACAGAAGACAAATCGAAATATAGCGTTAATGTATATATATCAAAGGACCCTATTACCAAGCAAACTAAAACCTCTGAGTGTATTGTAGCGGTTGTAACTCCTTATTCTATTTCTTTAAATAAAGACTGGACATCGGATAATATAAACGATAAACTGGTTGGTAAAAGAGTTAAAGTTTCAGGTTGGCTGATATTTGATTATCTAAAAAGCAACGAATCGGTTGAAACTAACTCTAACGGTACACAATTAGATAGGCGCACCATCTGGGGCATTTGCCCGCTAACAAACATTACAGCATTAGAATAACCATAAACGAGACACTATGGATAGAAAGATAACCAAGCATTACAGTAATGGAGAAGTTACCATTGTATGGCAAAATCATCTGTGCATACATTCCGGTGTTTGCTTCAGGGGCTTGCCCGAAGTATTTGACCCTCGCAAAACTCCCTGGGTGGAACAAAACAATAGCACAACTGAGAAAATAGTGAACCAGGTAAAACAATGCCCCAGCGGCGCATTGAGTATAACCTACGATAAAAAATAAAATAGTCCTATGGCAAAAACTATCGTTCATAAAGCAGGTACCCGCGGTCATGCCAATCATGGCTGGTTAGATACTTACCACACATTCAGCTTTGCAGATTACCATGATGAAAGTAGGGTGCACTTCGGGGCGCTAAGGGTTCTGAATGATGACTCTGTTGCAGGTGGCATGGGCTTTGGTGCGCATCCTCACGACAATATGGAGATCATAAGCATACCTACCGAAGGAGACTTGGAACACAGGGACAGTATGGGCACCGTGCAGGTAATAAAGCATGGCGACATACAAGTAATGAGCGCAGGCAGTGGCATACAGCACAGCGAAAAGAATAAGAACAGCAATAAACCGGTTAAGTTCTTCCAGATATGGGTATTCCCTAATAAGAGGAATGTTACTCCGCGTTACGGGCAAATTACACTTAACCCGGCGGACAGGAAAAACAAGCTTCAGCAAATTGTATCTCCTAACCAGGCCGATGGTGACACCTGGATAAACCAGGATGCATGGTTTCATTTAGGCAGCTTTGATAATGGCAACCAAGCAGACTACATATTAAAGAATAAGAACGATGGCGTGTATGCCTTTGTAATAGAAGGCGACTTTACCGTTAACGGAGAAAAGCTAAGCCGCCACGACGGAATAGGTATTTATGAAACGGACAAGATCACCCTTCAGGCAAATTCGGATAAGGCCGAGATATTGCTGATAGAAGTGCCAATGAAATAAGGTTACGTGCGAAAGACCTGCCTGCTGAAATACAGCAAAGGATACATTGTAGAAAGCCTCCTTGATAACTGCTATGTGGTTAATAATTTCCAACGGGTAAGGGATCAGCTGTGGTTGCTACTAAATGCCCTGGTTTCTTATTGGCCGGTTTACTATTAGGTTCAGATTCTAAAGGTATTTCGAGTACTACAGTTTGATCGGAAGGAATGCTGACATGAGCAAGTGTGAATTGCATATAGCCAGGCTTGGTAGCCGATATAAAATAATCTCCCCGTTTAGGATTCAACACAAGGCAACGGCCGCAGCCATCGGTATTGCACGATTTTATAAGAGAGTCTCCCTTTCTAAACGTTACTTTTACACCCACCATGCATTTGCGGGTATCGCCATCAAGGCATACAACCACTATTTTGGGGGGATAGTCAATTACTTTTTGCGAACGTGCTATAAGCGGAATAGCCAGTAAAGAGATACATATAAGGCCACGTAACATCAAAGCTGTTTCCATGGCTACAAATTTCCGACTAATAAACAGTTTGTTTACGTCGTAAAATGTGCAGTTTTTAACACTCAAATGTTAATTCCCCAGGGGCTAGTCGTAAAGCTCGAACTTAACCTGCTTCTTGTCATAACCCATGGCTACCAGCCTGTCGCGAGCTTCTTTTATCATTACCTTCCAGCCACACAGATAAAACATAGTTGGCCTTTTATCCAAGAAGAGCTTTTCGTACACGGCGTGCACATACCCCTTCTCGCCCTGCCATGCCTCACCTTTTTCTCTAGAGAGTACGATATTGTAACGAAAGCCGGGTAAGGACTTTGCCAATTCTTCCATTTCTTTTTTGTAGATGATGTCCTTTTCGTAGCGGCAACCAAAGATCAGGTCAATGTTTTTATGCGGCACCTTTCTGTTCACCATATCTTCTACATAGGAGCGGAATGGGGCTATACCTGTGCCAGTGCATATCATGCACAGATCAGTCTCTACATTGCTGGCAGGTGGCTGCATAAACTTACCCGCAGGTTGTGATAACGGCAGCTTAGAACCAATTTTAATTTCATTGAAAAGGTAAGGAGTGCCTAGCCCTTCAGGATTAAGGGAAATGAGCAACTCGATTACATTAGAGTCGTTAGGCGCAGATGCAATAGAGTAAGAGCGTGTTGTAATTTTGGATTGAATAGGTAGGTCGAGCATTACAAACTGGCCTGCGCCAAAATTGAACTTCTCCACTTCCGGAATGCGAAAGAAAAACCTTTTAACTAATGGGTTCTCGTCAATGATATTAATTACCTCGGAGGTATAAAAATGATAGGGCATAGATTATAACTTATTTATAGATTTTTCAACGGTTTCAAGCATGGCATCAGTAAAGTCGAGGTGGGTAACCATTCGGATGGCTTGCTTACCCATTAACGATACAAGTATGTCATCCTTCTTAAACATGCCCACCAGCTTATCCGCAGGCATATCATTCTTTAAATTGAATATAATGATATTGGTCTCCACCGGGTACATATCAGCAATAAAACTTTTACCCTTTAAAAGACCTGCAATATGTTTGGCTCTTTTATGATCATCCTTAAGTCTCTTTATATTATGGTCAAGCGCATAAATAGCAGCAGCAGCCAGGTATCCACCTTGCCTTGTACCTCCACCCAAAAGCTTTCTCACCCTGCGGGCCTTCTTAATAAAATCAGCGCTGCCTAATAATACAGAACCCACAGGCGCACCAAGGCCTTTAGAAAAACACACCGAAATTGAATCGCATATTTTTCCCCAGTCTTTAGGTTCCTCACCTGTTTCGGTAAGGGCATTGAATATACGGGCGCCATCCATGTGCAGGGACAGTTTATTGGCACGACACACTTCCGCTATTTCTTTTACATTCTTCAACTGGTAATAACTGCCACCGCCACGGTTGCTTGTATTCTCAATAGCTACAAGCGATGTACGGGGCAGCCAATCAGCTTCAGGATGCAGGGCCTCGGTTAACTGGGCTGCTGTGTACCTGCCATGATCGCCATTGATAAGCTTGGCCTGAACACCTGAATTGAAGGCCATACCACCACCTTCGTAATTAAAAATATGGGCCGTAACGTCGCACATCACCTCATCGCCGGGCTGGGTATGTACCTTTATAGCAACCTGGTTGGTCATAGTACCCGATGGGCAATACAAGCCAGCCTCTTTGCCAAATATGGCTGCTGCCTTGGCCTCCAGCTCGTTTATGCTTGGATCTTCTTTAAACACATCATCCCCAACCTTAGCATCGAACATGAACTTAAGCATCCCGGGCGTAGGACGGGTAACAGTATCGCTCCTTAGGTCTATTGACATTATTTTTTGTTTTGGAGGCCCAAAGTTATGGATTTTAGCCTCACCTCCCTATTCCATTCAAAGTCGTCAATGTCCCCCTCTGGAGGGGGAAGGGGAGGGCCGTTTTTTAACCACAAATTACACAGATTACCACAGAACCATATTGTACCCTGCCAGAAAACAAGCGGAATACCTTAGAAGCCTATACAGCCTTACAACTTACGACTTACCACCTACAACTTTTTCTGAAAGAAGCCATTGTAAATAACAACAAAAAACAATGGAGGAATTTTGTTCTAATAATTATTGGGTAATTATTAGATAAGTTCTATATATCTGTATGCAGGAAGTTATTTTGCTATTACAAACTTTCCTGTGGTTAGCAATTTATCATTAGATATTATTGAATAAAAATACATTCCACTATTCAATAAACTTTCATCCATAATTTGATTTTCAGCATTAGTATTAATCCTAGTCGAGGCTACTAAACGACCAAAAATATCGTGAATTACCAATTCAGTACCTGGCAGTACCGCCATACCGAAAGTCATATGCAATATTCCATTACTTGGATCAGGGAAAATACTGGTATGCAAAGATGACTGATCCGGTTCACTAATTCCTGTTGGTATTGGATCATATTCCCAAAAATCAGAATAATAAGAATCCCAAACACTATCAGTACCAGTTCCAAAATATCCATTTCCCCCATTAGAACAAGAAACTGCCGACCAACGATCATGGCCTGGAAAACTTGCGATAGATGACCAAGAGGCCGTTGTAGTATCATACATATAGAAATCATTTAAGCAATTAATATGATTGTACCCACTTCCAACATAAGCTTTGTTCCCTATTACAAAGGCAACTGGTCCTTCTCTTTTTGAACCAGGTATCGAATCTATTTGTTGCCATGTATCAGCTGTAGTATCGTATTGCCAGAAATCTCTGTGGTCAGTTGTATTATCCCATCCAAGTCCAGCATAGCCGTTTTTGCCTATTGCAAAACTTGCCATTTCATTTCTTTTGCCTCCAGGAAAATCATTCTTGTGCGTCCAGACATTCGTGCTTGTATTATATACCCATAGATCTTGGTAGTAAGGAGGTCCACCTGGTGTTCCGCAGCCAACATACGCCATATTGCCGATTACAAAAACAAAAGGTGAGTGACGGCTCAATCCCGGAAAACTAGCTAACGATGACCAAGAATTAGTGCCTGTATCATATGACCACATATCAGTATGGCAGTTTGTCCCATCAGAACCTAATCCTACATATCCCTTGCCATCAATAGAAAAAGAGATGCAGCCGGAAAGGCCTGCACCGGGATAACTTGCAACTTGCGTCCATGCATTCGTAACTCTGTTCCATCTCCAAAAATCGCTCACATATCCGGAAGAAAAAAGTCCTCCGCAACCAATGAATACGTAATTACCAATAGAAAAACTTGACGCACCTGATCTACTACTGCCGCCAAATGAAGCTTTCTGGGTCCATGAACCTTGTGCATTTGATTCTAACAATACGCCTGAAAACCCTATAAAAATTAAAGTTATGAAGTAAATTTTTTTCATGGTGTTACTTTATATCCCAAATATAAGGCAAATAGTAAGATTGATATATCAATGAGTCGATTCTCCCCGTATCCTATCTGATAGTAAGGAACTTAAGGGATTTCTTTTGGGTTGAGAACTTTATATAAACGTCACCCCTATACCGGCAACTATCAATATGCCGAAACCTATAATGATCTCTTTGCGTAGGGACTTATCGCCCAGAACAATGGCATATATCATTTTAAGGGCGTTGTTACTCGTAAGGGCATTTAATACGGCTACGGTTATTACACCAATGCCAATGTTCCACTTGCCCTGGAAAAGGTTAATGATAAAAGGATCAATATCTGTTACACCCACTACCCACGATAAAACATTTACTCCCTGGCCACCATATTGCTTAATTACAAAACCCGTAATAAGTGCAAACAATACAAAGAGCCCGCCAAAGAGTGCCGCCGTTTTAAATTCCAATGGGTTCTGGTGGCTTTCCACATCCAGCTTTTCATTGGTTTTGTTTATTACCGCTTTTTTTATTTTGGCGAAGTAAAAGGCTATCAACGATGATACAAGTATCAATATAGCAAAGGCGGGAACCAGTTTCATGGCTACATCTCTATTGAAGAAAAAGGCTAACAGAAAAACACGCAGGTACATCATAACCAGGGCCAGGAACATGGCGGCAACTACCCTGTTTCCCGATACCTCTTCTTTGCTCTTTCGTGCAAGTATTACAGTGGTAGCCGTGCTGCTGTATAATCCGCCTAAAATACCCGTAAGCAATATTCCAGTTTCGGGGAACACAAACTTTCTGAGCAGGTAACTGAAGTACGAAATGGCCGATACCACCACAATGGCCAGCCAAAACTTGTAAGGAGTAATATTGATGGCCTCTGAAATGGGTTGGTCGGGTAATAATGGTAGAATAACACAGGCAAGCACAAGAAATTTAGCGAGTGTTGTAAACTCGTGTCTGTCAAACTTTTTACTAAAGTTTAAAAGGTTTTGTTTTATTTCAGTAAGTATTAAAACACAAATAACAATAAGTACTGCAACCCAGTAAGGTTGCAAATAAATTAATGGAGCAAGGCAATAGGTTATAAGCGCAATAATAATGGATGTCATTCCAAACCTTTGCTGAATTTTTATTTTGTTGTAGTAAAATATCCCAAGCAAAACAGTTATGGCTATCCCACCCAACAAAAATGGTAAAAGTGTTTGAGGACTTATTATATAAAGGATAAAACCCAGTATACCTATTAAAGTAAAGGTACGGTCGGTACCAAATAGTGTTTCCAATTCATTATCTAGATAATGTCTTCTCTGTTCTAATCCTATCAATAGAGAGAATACAGCAACAAGCAAGAATTTAATAAGGTCCGGGGGAATGCCTTGAACTATTTCATTCATAGTAACAAAGCTAATGAATTTTACAGCACCCTCTCCTTGCTCAAGGAGAGGGCAGGGTGAGGTGGAGAAATCTTATATCTTTGCCTACGAATATAAAATTGCCTCTATGCGCTTAAAAAGACTCCTTGTTCTCACTCTGATAATAGCATCTGTAAATGCCTTTGCACAAAAGGCCAATTTGCCGCTTGTTAAAAGTCCTACAGGCGATAGTGCCAATTCGTATTCAAAGACCATTGGTGATGCATTTATTGGTCTTGGGTTTGTATTAGGCGGATATAGTACAGGAGCGCAAATAAACTACGGACAATCGAGAGAATTTATTGTGGGTGGCGGTATTGGCCGCAGGTGGATAAAGTGGAACGGAATAGGTATAGATATTTATTACAAATCTACAGGCTATTACCTGGCCCAGGATTCAGGCAAGATATTACCTAATAGCACACTACATAAATCTGAAAAAATTAGTTTTGATAATATTGGCGGACTGGCATACGATCGCTTTTACTTAGGCACATTCTTTGTAGATGCAGGCTTTTATTTCGACTGGGCATTTTATTCCAAACATATTACATGGGATAGCTATCCAGGCTCTTATGGCGGCACCGATAAGGTTATAGAAAAGCAACTCGATTTTGTAAACAATACCAATTACGGCCTCACTTTCAGGGGAGGTAAAACCAATGGGGTGTCTTTATACTTTAATTACAGGCTTTCTAAAGTATTCAAGGGCGCATCATCTAACTACCCTGCCTTTCCACAGCTTCCTGTATATACCCTTGGTATCATAGTAGGGTTGCACGCTTAAGTATTCTTGCAAATATTAAATCAGCCCCCGAACCTCTAAAGGGGCTTCCTTTAAAGTTTAATATTTAGCGTTCAAAGCCTCTTTAAGGGTTTGGGGCCAACAAATAAAAGTGGTTTAGGGATAGCTATATTTTTCTATTTTTAATTCCTGAATCTCACTCTAATCCAGATTACTATGAAACGTTTTGCAAGATCTTTATTTGCCGGCTTGTCTGTTGCTTTATTAATTGCAGGTTGCGGCGGCAATAAATTAAAAGTTAAAGAAGTAAACTTTCCCGATGGGGAAATACAAACACAGCAATCGCTTGTGTTTACCTTCTCATCCGATCTTGTTGCCGATTCTCTTTTAAATAAATGGGATAGTACAAATTACCTTGAGTTCCATCCTGCCATTCGTGGTTCTTACCAGTGGGTAGGCAAAGACCAGCTTTCTTTTTCGCCAAGCATGGCTTTTGCACCTAACACAGATTATACCGTTAAGCTTACCAAAAAGCTTTTAGCGCACAGCCTGAAGAGTATATCTATAGATGCAACTCCTATAAAATTCCACACCCCTTACCTGAAACTTGAAAATGTAGAAACATACTGGACGGTGAAGGATGGGAATCCGGCTTTGGGAATATTCGTGGGGGTTAACCTTAACTTCAACTATCTTGTTTCTCCTGCTGCAGTTATGCAGAAACTAAAGTTAATGCAGGACAAGAGTGCGGTAACTCCCGAACTTGTATCGGCCGAAGAGGGCAACCAGATAAGGTTATTGTTCTTACCGCAAAGCACACAAACCTATCCATGTCCTTTAACTGTTACTATAGATAAAGGCCTGCGTTGCATAGGCAGCGACAGGGATGGAGATAAGCCATTGGAATTTGTTTCACAGATACCCGGTAAAGATCAGTTTGAAGTGATGAATGCATTACCCATATTCCAGAATGGGGTATCATCTATTACGGTAACCACAACGCAACCTGTAAATGCCGAAAACCTGAACGAGTTCATTTCTCTTTCTCCCTCGGTAAGCAATATTCACATCAAAACGTTGCCCAATGGTTTTTCTATCAGCGGAGATTT
>Ga0206806_1026_pt1 | contig 39103 bp, 31 predicted proteins | sample Alteio_BWOrgCont_60_FD_152911 | JGI IMG/M metagenome (GOLD analysis project Ga0206806, IMG submission 152911) | Enriched cells from forest soil in Barre Woods Harvard Forest LTER site, Petersham, Massachusetts, United States -... | ecosystem: Environmental > Terrestrial > Soil > Temperate forest >... | reverse complement strand
AATAATGCGTCGTCCGTTGTTGTATGGGCTTCCGCATACTGTTCTGCAAGTGTATGAACTATTTTCATAACGAAAAGTTATGTAAGTTTATTTTAATGGGATATTAGTAAGATTTTAAAAAGATTGTATAACAACAATCCTATGCTTTTGCAACAAAGCCCTGTTTAGCCGATATTGCCCAAAGCCCGGCAAAGGTAAGCAAGACGATGATGATAACAATACCCCTGCAAATAACAACACCACGGCGGATTTGCAAACAACAAACGCCGGCACAGATAATTACCCCGAAGGCGTTTTTTCCATAAATGATACCAGGGTTGTTTATGCCAAAGCCGGAACATCACTATTTGCTTTGGCCAGCAGCTATAATATAGCCTACAAAACACTTCTCACTTATAACGAAATAGAAAAAGGGGACATACTGCCAAAAGACAGGCTTATATATCTTGAGAGGAAGCCAAAAAATGGCGGCAGAGATTTTCATGTTGTTACCGCTGCCGAAACTATTGAAGAAATTGCACAGAAAGAAGGCGTTCGCCTTGAAAGCCTGCTGCAATATAACTCCGTTCAAAAAGGCAGCCAGTTAGCCAACGGAACCAAGGTTTACCTGCGCATTGCCCCTGGTGCAACTGCAAGGTCGCGCAGGGTTTAAATTCATTAAATTACTAACTGCTTAACCATTTTACATGTCCGCAATAAAGGTTCATGATAAATATTTTGTGCCCTGGCTTTCAGAAAGCATGATACAGAATAAAGTACGTGAACTGGCGGCACAAATAAGCGAGGATTATAGTGGCAAACGCCCCTTGTTCGTTTGCATACTAAACGGCTCTTTTATATTCGCCGCCGACCTTTTTAAAAACATTACCCTTGAGGCTGAAATAAGCTTTATTAAACTTGCATCGTATAAAGGTGTAAAGTCAAGCGGGCATGTGTTAACAGCTATAGGGCTTGATAATGATATAAATGGCCGCGACGTTGTAATTGTTGAAGATATTATTGATACAGGTAAAACCCTGCATCATTTTTTGCCACAGCTTTTTAAACAACAACCTGCATCAGTTAAAATTGCGGTGCTGCTGCACAAGCCCGATGCGACAGTTTACCATATTGATATTGACTATTGTTGTTTTACCATACCCAATAAATTTGTAGTTGGCTATGGCCTTGACTATGATGGCCTGGGCCGCAACCTGAAAGAAATATACCAGGTGCAGGAGGGTTAAACGAAAACTCAGGCAGTTATAAACCCCATCATCATTGATTGCCCATCAATTTTTTATAATTTTTTTTCCAGAAGTCAACATAGCCAAAATCTTTTGGGGTTTTAGATTTCAATTTCTTTACCAAATGCCAAGTATCCTTCAAAGAGTCATATTTATAAAGGCTCAGCATATTTATACTATCTATAATGCATTCTCCGTTTATTCTATAAGTTTCCCCAGTAAGCAGGTAATGAATCGTTGGCACAGTATTTTTATAGTCCAGAAGCTGTGAAGTGTAATCGTTACATATATGAAATGGTGCACTATAGTTTATATAAATTTTATTGCTTGAATCTAAAAGCATTTCGCCATCTGCAGGCTTGCGGTATTGCCTTGAAAACAGTCCTTTCGCAGGAAGATAGTAACTCACAAATTCCTCATTACCATATTGTGAATACAGATCTTCATATCCATCATGGTTACAGTCAAATTCCGTTTCAAACTGGTCTCTTATTTCCAGAGTTGTGTTCTTGATCCATTTCCCGTGGTCTGTATATTCAATAATCATTGAATCAGTTAATGAATCGTACCTCATTCTGAATTTCCTGTTACTGACTATAAAAAAGTCAATCCACCCTGCATGTAAATTAGCCTTTTCACTTTCTGAAGAATCAAATTTTACACTTTCTACTATTTCCTCGTGTTGTATAGTGCCTACACGGGAAGGATTTGACGTATCCATATTTATTGGCTGCGCTGCTGGGTTTAGACCAGTTTGCCTTCTATTGCCAATGGAATTACTATATAAACAAATTGAAGCAAGACTAAATAATATGAACAATATATATTGGTTCATCCCCTTTTACATATATACGAGCTATAAATAATATTCACACCGAATAGACTTTGCAGTATATAAAGATAAAAAAAATTAAACTGGCATTTATAGTTTGCCTTAAAACGAAACAACGTTGCATTAATATTACCGCTTTTCAACTTTAACACATGCGCTTTTGGTTATTACTGCAGGTTAGGGTACATTTAGAGGAGGAAAACTTACCCTTCCTTGAAACAACCGTTTCTTATAATTGTGTTTCTTGCCTCTATGTTAAACGCATCGTCGCAGTTCTACCTTCGTGGAATAGTGCATGATGAAAGAGGAAAAGGGCTGTATAACGTTAAAATACAGCTTTACTCAAAGGGTATTTTCCCATACTATACAGGTAATTCAGGTGCCTTCGGCATACCTACTAATTTAGCCGTCGATACAATTACCCTGCAGTCTGAAGGGTTTGAAACATTAAAGTGCGCCGTTGAATCTGCAAAATTCCAGTCTTTTACGTTGAAAATGCTGCCGGTAAATGAAAGCCTTTACCGGCACAGGTTATCTTCTGTAACAAAAGACAGGCTTAACAAACAGCACGATGAAATTTATTACCATGGTGGTGAAAGTTACTCCTCGTTGGTTGAAAACACTTTTGTTGATGCCGATAAACTGCCGGTAACCGGCTTTTCAATGAATGTTGACCGGGCATCATACAGTAATATCCGCAGGTTTCTGAATATTGATGCAAGAGTACCCCCGGATGCAGTGCGTATTGAAGAAATGCTTAACTATTTCAGCTTCCCCAATCAAAACACCTCAACAACCTCATTTACCTGCCAGACTAAGTTGACCTCGTGCCCATGGGATGTAAATAACGAATTGCTTTTTATTAACCTGCAGGCACCAATTATAAACGTTGAAAATATACCACCAACCAACCTTGTTTTTTTAATAGATGTTTCAGGCTCTATGGATCAGCCTAACCGCCTGCCGCTGTTAAAGTCAGCTTTCAAGCAGCTTGCAAACAACCTGCGCGACCAGGACACCGTAGGCATTGTAATTTATGGCGGGGGTGTGGGTGTATGGCTGCCACCAACCTCTGGCGCTGACAAACAAAAAATTAATGACGCCATTGAGAAGCTTGAGGCAGGGGGTGAAACGCCCGGTGCTGCGGCTATTATTACAGCCTATGGCCTGGCAGAAAAAATATTTAATAAAAACGCAAATAACCGCGTTATCCTCGCTACCGACGGTGATTTTAACGTAGGACAGTCAACCGAAAAAGAACTGGAAGACCTTATAGGCCAGCACCGGCAATCTGGCATTTTTCTTACCTGCATAGGCGTTGGTATGGGTAATTATAAAGACAGCAAACTGGAAGCCCTGGCTAAAAGAGGTAATGGCAATTTTGCTTATGTTGATAATATTCATGAGGCGGAGAAGGTATTAATAACCGAGTTTACCAAAACACTGTACGCCGTAGCAACTGATTGTTATGCAGGCGTAACCTTTAACCCGCAACTTGTAAAGCAATACAGGCTTATTGGTTTTGAAAATAAGATTGATGCTATTGCCGATACCACCAGCGAATTGGAAGGTGGTGAAATTGGCACCGGCCATGCATCAATGGCTGTTTTTGAAATAGTGCCAACGCAAAAGAATATAGACGCTGTAAATACCGAAGAAAAAGATGGCGATATAGCATCAGTAAAATTACAATACAAGCTGCCCCTGCAGACCGACGAACTAAAGCAGGAATTTAAAGTAAAAAATGACTACATTGATATTGCCGCCGCTGAAAGCAACGCACGTTTGGCCACATCGGTTATAATGTTTGGAGAATTATTAAAGCAATCGGAGTATGCAAAAAAGTTTAGCTGGAATGATGTGGAGGCGCTCGCCAAAACAGCAATCAACATACAGGATTATTCACAAGCAGAATTTTTGACCCTTATACAAAAAGCCAAAAAAATTTACGGCACCGGTAAAAAAAAGAAACGAGATGAGGAATAGGTTGCACCTACTTTGGTTGCGGCGGGTCATACACTAATGCACCTCCTTTACCAAACAAGCGCAAACCAATTTCGCCCCCTACACCTTCGGCTTTTTTAAACAGTATGCGCTGTTTTATAATTTTGCCGGTTGGCATAGTAACGTTTATTAAAGCCTCGTACCGGTCGGTCTTTTTGCTAAAAATTACAAATGCATTTAATGCATACGGGCCGGCATCATCCACCCATTTTATATTACAATCCTTAAGGTCGCTTATTACTGCCCTGGTAACAGCGTCGTCCTGCCCGGAGGTATTTAATCTTACGGGCATTGTTAACCCTGAAAATGGAATAAGCTGGGGGTATTCCGCAAAAAGCCTGCTGCGGTACTCTGCCAATTTATCCTTATCACCGTTATCATCATAAGCCTGGGCGAGTGCTTCATACAACCGGCCAATAAATAATTTTTCGTTTGCGGTATCAACCAAAAGCGTGGCATCCATATCTTCCAGTTCCTGCCTTCCTTCGCTTTCTTTGCCAGACTGCATTTTAAACCTTGCCTCAAACAACTTAAAGTAGCGCTGTATATTACTGCGCTTATCTGTTTGCTGGTAGTTTTGGTATTTTTTGGTGAAGTACGACGGGCTAAAGTCGCGCAGCAAATACCAGGCTTCGTCAAAGTTGGTGGTTGCCTCACCGCAAAAAAGATCATACACTGTTCTTGCCCTTTCTTCGGGCGGCATAAAAATAAGCTGGTTTATTACAACGTATTCAGCCATCATTTTATCGGCTTTATATTTTGTAAGGTTTAGCAGGCTTGTTGCGCTGTGCCACCATCCCCTGTTCAAAAATTTTTCCTGGTCTATTTTTTTGTCATCAAGCTGCACTTTTAACAGGTTAATTGTAAAGTCGTATTGGTTTTGGGTAAGCGTAGTGCCTATGTGCAACTCTTTAAAATTAGCGGCTTTTGTAAGCGCTTCTTCGCAACTGTCTAACTGCCCGTCGTACAAATAAGCCCGCGCCAGGCCTATATTGTACCACCCAAAACCAGGTGTTGACCTGCTTTGTGTTATAGCGTTTTGTGCCATATTTATAGCATCCTGGGTGCGGCCTGCGTATACATATAATTCGGGTACATAATAGTAGGGCTCCCGCAGCATGCCGGGTAAAAAGTATTTATTCTGGTCGCGCTGAAAGTATTCTTGTGCGTTGGCAAAATTGCCTATTTCGCTTTGCATGCCACCATAGTTGTTCCACGATACCCTGCCACCTTGTATCAATTTTTGATAGTAATATTCGCTGCTGTCATAGTTCTTCATATAGCAGTGCAGCAAAGCAAGGTAATGGTAAGTGCTCATGCGCAGGTTATTGCTTACTGCCGGGCCAAACATTTGTATCATCGGCTCGTAGTAATTAATACGCGCAAAATCTTTATAACAATAAGCAAGCGCCATTTTTTCATTTTCTTCTACACTGTTTTTAAGAAAAGGATATTTGGCAGAAGTAAAAAAACGGTTACGGTGAAACGTCCATGCCTTAATAGTATTAACACCAATCTCATCAATACGAAACTTAAACTTATCGTAGCTGTTTGCAACCCACATTACTGAGTCGGGCATTTCAATATTATCATAACATTCCCGTAATGCTTCAGTAATGCTTTTCATATCCTGGTAACGGGCAAAGTTTGGCTGTGTGAGGTTGACTGGTTCAAAAAGATTGGAAAACATGTTTCCAAAATCTTTCTGAATTAAAAGAAAGGCCTTTCTTAATGGCGGTATTGCGTTCCTGTAGCCAAAGTAGTCGGCGCTCCTGTCCCACTTGTACATCCCTTCATACATCCAGCCAACATAGTAGGTACTGTCAAGGCGTAAAAATTCGCGGCTTCTTGGCAGGGCGTCTTTATCTACGGGGCTTACCCCAATTCGCTTGGCATCAATTTCATAGCGGGCAGCAGCGTCGCCCTGGGCGTGTGAGTGAAAAGTGAAAAGTGAAAAGTGAAGAGTGAGAAAGCACACCAATAATTTATACAATATATTTTTATTGCGGGTTATATGTTCAAATACATCTTTCATTACACTCAAATTACTTTTAACTTTTAACACTATTTGCCAATCTTCAGCTTGCTAAGCCTGTCAAGCTCTTTATTTAAAACAGAGGCCAGCGCTTTTTGCTTCGCCTCTTTACTGCGGTATATAAGCCTATGATCAATAACAGCGGGGGTAAGGTTTTGCACGTCGTCCTCTGTTACAAATGTTCTGCCGTTAACCAGCGCAAAAGCTTTTAAACATTTTAAAAAGGTAATACCACTGCGTGTTGATGCGCCCAAAATAATATCGGGGTGCTTACGTGTATCGCGCACTATATTCTTTACTGCAACTACTATTTCTTCGTGAATAGATACCTTCTCAGTTTCTTCCTGCAAAAACAATATCTCATCCATACTAAGCACTTGTTGAATATGGTTAAGATTATCCTGTATGCCGAGATAGTTACGGTAAATATCCATTTCAGTAACCTCGTCCACGTAACCAAAATATATTTTCAGGAAAAACCGGTCCAACTGTGCGGCAGGCAACGGGTATGTGCCTTCCATTTCGATAGGGTTTTGCGTGGCGATTGTGAAAAACAGTTTCTCCAGCGGGTAAGTTGTTTCACCCATGGTTATCTGGTTCTCCGCCATACACTCCAGCAATGCAGACTGCACTTTTGGCGAAGCACGGTTTATTTCATCCGCCAGCAACACGTTACAGAACAGCGGCCCCTTCTTAAAAATAAATTCTTTTTTTATATCGTCGAATATGTGCGAGCCAATAAGGTCCATCGGCAACAGATCCGGCGTAAACTGTATACGTTTGAAATTAGCGCTGCCATGTGATTGCATACCGGATATGCTTTGTGCAAGCGTTTTTGCCATTACCGTTTTACCTGTTCCGGGGTTATCCTCCATCAAAATATGCCCTTTTGCCAGCAACGCAGTTAATATAAACTGTATTTGCATACGCTTACCACGTATAACCTTTTCTATATTGTTTGTGAGTTTGTCAATGTTACCCAATGCCTGTTCCAGTTGAATTAGCGACTCCATACTTTAGCTTATTTTAGGTTGCGTGAAAAAATGGATAGTATTATAAATATTTAAAAACCTGCTTAACCGTGTTTTAAAAGGCACCTGGCCGCGTACCTGCCTTAGAAACGGCGTGTAAAATTGATTTACCAATTGCTTTTCACTTTCTGTTAGTGATGCATTGCTGTATTTAAGTTTTTGGTAAACGTTGCTGAATTTTTCAAAGTCTGTAGCAAATTTGTTATCAATCATCCTTGCATACTGCTGCGGGCCAAGGTTTGTTCTAAAATAACCAAGCTGGTTAAGATAGAACATGGCAGCGGTATACGTGTCAGATGCTTTCTTTTTGTCCGCTTTATTTCCCCTTGCCGCTGAAGCCAGGTATTGCATAATAAGCCATGGGGATGCAAATAATAAAATTATAACACTGCCAATAACTATTAATACTGTCCACAATACTGCCAACCAGTCAACAGGCTTACCTTCTTTTTGTTCAGCGTTCTTCTTTTTCTGGGCCTGGCTTTCAGGTTCTATAACTTTTATTTCATCTATGGGTAAAACCTTAGGCAATTTTGCCAGCACAGATCGCATGCTGTCATTATCAGTTGCCGTTAAGTTTTTTAGTGATTCAGAATAAGATGCAGCGGTTACATGCATGCCCTTTTTAATGTAGCTTAATGGCACAGCACCCGTATCTGACGAAACAGTTGCCAGCGAAACATCCGTTTTTATATGCTGCGTTGTTTTTGAATCATAGTCCTTATCGTGAAAAATAATTTTTGTGGCGTCCATCTCCATTTTCTTTGTCACGGTATCAATATCTGTTACTGTACCGTCGGCCACAAAATAAGCCTGCCGCATATTAAGCGGTGGTGTTTGGTCTGGCTGGGGCGATTCCTGCGTATCGGTTGAAGGAACGGTTGTATCAAAATCTATCCAGCCGTAGCCTGGAAAATATGCCTGCACCCAGGCATGAGCCTGTTTCTCATAAAACCAATACCAGCCAGGGTTTTTGCTACTGCGGTCAACCGTTAAATAGCCAACAGCCACCCTTGAAGGTATGCCCATGGCACGAAGCAAAAACAGGGTTGCACCGGCAAAATATGCGCAATAGCCTTTCCTGTTCTCAAATAAAAAATAGGTTAGTTTATTGGCACTGGGCAAACCGGGTATGCCGGGATTGTCAGAGTATTTAAAAAGCGGCTGCCCATAATCATCCTTGCTTAAAAAGTAACTGCGTATGGCCAGCATTTTATCTGCCGGGGTTTTGGCAGTCGTACCAATTTGGGCAGCAAGTTCCCTTATCCTATCATACTCCTGGTTTTTCGGCATAAACGTGTAGTAGTCATAAAACTTCCTGTCAAGTGCCGTAAAATTGGGCACAGTACGCAGCACGTCAAACCTTGCTTTTTGAAAATCTTCAATCTGTTTATTGCCCGCGGGGTTATAAATAAAGTATGCGCTGTTTAATTCACTCACGTACATCTTTGCCCTGTAAGCGCTCCTGTACTGGCTTTTATATTCATTAGGCACAGATATAGGCTGGCAAAAGAACGATGTTGATGGCGCTACATAATCATCCGGCGACATAAATACTTTATACACATCTGCGCTTATTACTTTTCTTCCTACGGATGCATGGGTATTTTTTATTACCGATGAATCGGTCTTGGCAAAGTATAACGGTATTTTTGATGGATCTGGGGTAAACAGGTCGTTGTCCGGCATAGCAGGGTCACGCTCAAAAGTTTGTGTCATCGTGTCAAACTTTGTAAAGTAATATGCCGTAAAGTATAAGGGGTTTGGTGTTTTGCCATCGGGGAAATAACTGTCAAGTTTTGCAACAAATACCAGCCGCTGGTCTTTACTGAGTGAACCAGAAAGCTTTGTTTGGTCTTTATTGCTTATACTGCCATCCTTATTGTTCTTGGTCATGCTCTCGCTGTTGCCCTTCTCCTGGTAACTACCCTGGCCGCCATATTCTTTTTGTATGGCTTTAAAGTCACTTCTAAAAAGGAATAATATCAAAAACCAAAGCAACAGCAGTATTGCGTCAAACCCGAGTATGCGTTTAAAAACAAACCATGTAAAGTATTTTTCATCATTACTTATGTTCCTTATCAACTCAGATGCATAGATAATATATACTGCGTATAAAAGGATAAAAGTAAAAGTAGTTAGCAACAGGCTAAGATATACATTGTCCTGGTGGCTAAACACGGCAATTGCCAAGCCAAGTAATGCAACTGACCAAAAAATACAAAAGTACCTTGAGCGTGAAAAGCCGTAGCCAACCACCCAGCCAAGGCCTGCAAGAATAGCAAATGACAAAAAGCGCGACGATGCCAAAAAAGCATCAAACTCCCCAAAAGAGAGCGAGCCCATAAATTTATACCATAAATAAAGGCCCAAAAATAATATGCCAGCCGTTGTTATAAACCTAAAACGGTAGCCGTAAAAAATTAAGGCGAGCACCATTGCGGCAGAAAAATAACCTGTTTGCTCAAACGCGCTGTTTTGTAATATGCCGTACGCATTATTAGCCCTGGCTAGCATGGCAAAAACCAGTATCATAGTAACAGGCACCAATAATACAATCTGTGCTGCAACTTTTTTCCAGCTATGTACCCTTCCTATAGTCATTAATTTATATTACAATTGTTTTATCGTACTTCGACAATATGTTTTCCAGCTTTTTTTCATTTTGAGTGATCTTTGGCCGGGCTAATGATAATTGCCAGTTCGTTCTGTATTTTTCCAGTTCATTCTTTTCCTGCTGAATAAATAACCATTGTATAAGGCCCAGAAGGTAACTGCGCTGCAGGCTTTTACTTAACCTTACCAATACAAAAAATGTGCTGCCTGTTGATGCACCCAATAACTCTTCCACCTGCTGCGCGTCGCTTAATGACGTTATTACAACAACCGAAGCATCTTTCATGTTCACATAAGTTTTCAGGTCCTTTTCAGTTTGCCACTTGCCAGTACTTATTGAATACTCAACTGCTTTTTCATCGCTTATAAATGCCGCACCTGGATTTTGCACGTCAGAAATATACCTTATTTCAAAGCCCTGTTTAGCAAGTTTTTGATAAACGGCCCACAATATGGTTTTGTAATAATTTAAAAAGTATATGTCAACCGTGCTGTTATAGCTGTTTTTAAAAATATCAAAAAAAGATGCATACAGGTAGGCTTGCGAAGCATAGGGGTCTAAAATCTCGGGTATGCGTACCACAAGCTCCTTATTACGCGCGTATATCTTCCACACAATACGGCGGACGTCATCATTGCTTTCAAAATTTTTATAATTAATTATCTCCCCTTCCACCCTCTTCAGCTCCTCAATACGGGTGTCAGTCTCTTCGGTACGGCGTGGAGAAATGGCAAAACTATCAGCATTTTGTTGTGCCGGTGGCGTATAAAAATGGTCTATCACTGGTAATGATACTGTAAATGAGAAAAACTGGAAATAATCCTCAAAATAAATAACCAGCTTTTCAATATGGTACTCCTTTATTTCCGGCAAGTGCCATGTATAATCACCCTCCAGCGTATTTGAGATAATTTTTTTCTGGCTGCGGTGCGCAAGCGAAAATTTTTCGGTGTATTTGCCATCGTACTTAATACGCAGCTTTACAAATCCTAAAAAGGGTTTTAGTACAGGTTCAATTTTTATATACATGCCCTGCTTTTGGTAACCCTGGCCGCTTTTTACCACCGGCGCAGCATTTATAAAAAACTTAATGCGGTTGCGTTTTTTTTGCGCTAAAAAATACAGGAACGATGTTAACGTAATTACCAATGCAAGCCCAAGCACAATTGCTAAAAACCACGTAGTAATGCGTAAAAAAAGATAAAAAAGATCGCTGTACAGGGTATCGGGCAGCATTTTTTGCTCCGCCAACAGGTAGTAGGCAATATAGCCCCCAACCGCGAAAAGGATAAAGTAGAAGGTGAACGGAACAAAAAAACTCACCGGCAACAGCCGGTTGCGAATATTTTTATAAGTATTATCCATTATTTGAAACCCTAAAATAAAGAAAGAAGATTATAACTAGAAAACATCTGCGTGTTACAGGGTATTTTTAACTGAAACTTTACTTTCTTTGCCACCCCGTGAACATATTTACTACATATAAGCAATGCCCGTTGTGCAATGGTACTAATATTATGCCTGTTTTACAGGTGAAAGACCACACGGTTAGTAAAGAAACCTTTGATATATGGCATTGCAGCCAATGTTCTGGCCGGTTTACCCAAAACATACCAATAGCCACTGAAATTGGCCGTTACTACAAGGCTGAAGCTTATGTTAGCCATACCGATACCAAAAAAGGGCTTGTAAACCGTTTGTACCATATTGTGCGCAATATTACCCTGCAAACCAAGCGGAAGCTGGTTGAAAAAGCTACCGGGCTAAAAAAAGGCAGCCTGCTTGATGTTGGTGCCGGCACCGGTGCCTTTGCGGCCGTTATGCAGCAGGCTGGTTGGGCTGTTACGGGGTTAGAGCCGGATGATACCGCACGCAATAATGCCCTTACCCAGCACAACATTCAGCTAAAGCAGCCGGGGCAACTTTTTAACCTGCCCGCCAATACATTTAACGCTATTACCATGTGGCATGTGCTGGAGCATGTGCACGAACTGCACAGGTATCTTGACACCTTTAATTCAATTTTGGTGAATAACGGTGTTCTTATTATAGCAGTGCCAAATTACACCAGCCACGATGCAGAGATTTATAAAGAAAGTTGGGCGGCTTACGATGTTCCCCGGCACCTGTACCATTTTTCTCCACAAAGCATGCAGCAATTAGCAGGCATGCATGGCTTTTCCATTCAGCAATATAAGCCCATGTGGTTTGACAGCTTTTATGTGTGCATGCTTAGCGAACAATACAAAACCGGCAAAGGCGGCTTTATAAAAGCAGTTTGGAATGGCTTTGTAAGTAACCTGAAAGCCATGAGCGATGTTAAGAGATGCAGCAGTGTAATTTATGTGATGAAGAAAGTTTGAGGAGTTTGAATGTTTGAGCGTTTGATTGTTCTAAAGTTCGCGAGTTCAAGTAGCTCACGAGTTTGGCTATATTTTGTCATTGGTTTATGCTATCTGCAGGTGTTATTGCTGTGGGCCCCATTTGCGAGGTATCGCTGTCGTATAGTTGAATGCGCTTGTTCAGCTTTGCATACTTTATAATTTCCTGGCATGCTTTGCAAAAGGCTAATTGTTGTTTTGTATTATCGTTGCATGTGCCAAAAGCAACATAGTTATATTTTTTGAACGTGTTTGCCTCAAGAGAAAAGCCTTCGCCATCTGTCGCGCCAACCTCTTTGCATACAATCTGGGGCGGCATATTCCAATAACCGGATGCATTTATTACAGATACAATGTGCCTGAAATCTTGTTTTGTGATAGGTATATGGGTGGTGATGAATCTAAAATTTTGAGTGGGCAGCATTTTAGTGTTTAGCAGGTTCCAACAATAATCAACACTTTTAAGCTGTGGGTATAACTGTAATATTGAATCAATATGCCGCTTTGAGCCAGGGCGCAGCCCGGCAGTGTCAAAAGGAAATCGAAGTTGTATTTGCCACAACAAGTATCGTTCGCCGGTAAGTGGCCGACTACCATCACTTTTTGTTAACTTGTAAGCATAATCCTCATAACTGCCGTCACCAAGTTTTACTATTATTTCTTTTTCTGTTAAGGTAATTATATAAGTACCCCCAAGCGCCTCGCTATATAGTAGCCTAAAAACATCCTGCCCATTAGGCATTAAACTTAAATTAGGCTCATGCGAATAGCGATAGTAAAAGAAATTGGTTGCACGAAAAAAAGAGTCTCTGCGGGAATAAAGTCTTCGCAAAGGGAAATAGTAAAATGTTGTGTCTTTTGCAGTATAACTTTTCGGGTAATCATACCCCCCATCAGGGTAATGAATTGGGGCATTGCATCCCATGTTAACAACCGTTAGCATTACAAAGCACAACAATATTGTATTGGAAGGAGAGCGCATATTGTTATAAGATGCAAAAGACAAACAAATCCACATAACCTTTCAAACTATCAAACATTCTCCAAAGGAGCCCCTCAGGCAAACTATCAAACTCCACCGAACATTTCAATAATTTTAAAAACCGTAAGGCATCTTGCCGTAACTTTAAGCCCTCAAAATGAAAGCTGGTTGCCCAGCAGGTTATTTGCCCGATTCGCGATCATCAATAAAACATTACGGCCATGGACGGATTAAAGGAAAAGTTTAAGGCAAAGGCGGATGCCGCCGGTACGGAAATAAAAGAGTTATTAAAACAGAACGGATCAAAAAAAATTGGTGAAGTAACCCTTGCCCAGGTGTACCAGGGCATGCGCGGTATTACAGGCCTGGTAACAGAAACCAGCCTGCTTGATGCGCAGGAAGGTATACGTTTCAGGGGTTATTCCCTGCCTGAACTTAGTGAGAAGCTGCCCTGTACAAAAGGTGGCAGCGAACCCCTGCCCGAAGGACTTTTTTACCTGATGCTGATTGGCGACTTACCCACCGAAGATGATGTTACCAATGTAACCAACCTGTTGCAGCGCCGCAGCCATGTGCCCAACCATGTATTTGCCACTATTGACGCCCTGCCGATAAGCACCCACCCGATGACGATGTTTGTGGCTGGTGTTATGGCCCTGCAAACGGAGAGTGTTTTTGCAAAAGAATATGCAAAAGGCATTAGCAAGAAGGACTACTGGAGCCCCATGTATGACGACACAATGGACCTTATTGCCCGCCTGCCGCGCATTGCAGCTTATATATACCGCAGAAAATATAAAAACAACGAACATATTCACCCCAATGGCCTGCTTGACTGGGCTGGAAATTTTGCCCACATGATGGGTTACGAGGATGAGAGCTTTAAAGAACTGATGCGCCTGTACATGACCATACATGCTGACCATGAAGGCGGTAATGTATCGGCCCATACTACGCACCTTGTTGGCTCAGCATTAAGTGATGCTTACCTTAGTTACGCTGCCGGCATGAACGGTCTTGCTGGCCCGCTTCACGGGCTTGCCAACCAGGAGGTAATAAAATGGATATTTGAGCTGCAGAACGACCTTGGTACAGACAGCCCTACCAAAGAGCAGATAGCCGAATATGTGCAGAAAACATTAAGCTCTGGCAAAGTAGTTCCCGGTTATGGGCATGCTGTATTACGCAAAACTGACCCACGCTTTACTGCACAAATGGAATTTGGTAAAAAGCACATGCCGGATGATAAACTTGTAAACACCGTTTGGAATGTTTATGATACGGTGCCACCTATATTGCAATCGCTTGGTAAAATAAAAAACCCCTGGCCAAACGTTGATGCCCACAGCGGCGCATTACTGGTTCATTACGGTATGAAGGAATACGAATTTTACACTGTATTGTTTGCAGTAAGCCGCGCGCTTGGTGTGTTGGCCAGCCTTTGCTGGGATAGGGCTCTTGCCTTTCCGCTGGAGCGGCCAAAAAGCGTTACTACTGAAAGTGTTAAACAATGGCTTGATGGGAAGGCAGAGATTTGGGAATGAACCCCCGAAACCCCTGCCCCTAAAGGGTAAAAAGAAAGAATGTAGCGTATAAATAAAAGCAGGCGATAATTTTAAAAGTTATCGCCTGCTTTATTGTACTTAGTAAGTTACAAGAACCCCTTTAGGGGCAGGGGTTCTTGGGCGCTACCAATATTGTTTCATTAAATCACTCACCCATGCCGGCTGTATAATTTCACCTTTTGGCTCAAACTCTTTCATTACCGGTTTAATATCTATTACCGGTGTACCGTCAATAGCGTCAAGGTTTTTTACAGTTATTGTTCTTCCATTATGGCTAAGCAGTTCAACGGTGCAAAGGCCGATAGCATTCGGCCGGTCTTTCTTGCGCTGCGCAAATATGCCGGTATATGGATAGCTTTTATTTCCCCGTGGGTGCCCTGCATACACCATCTCATCCGCTTTTAGTTTATCAAAATGATAGATGATCTCCAGGTGCGAGAAAGTTTCAATGCTGTTTAATGTTTCAGTTGGTACACCATCCGCCAACTCAATTTCAGAAATAATACTTCCCCAAAAATCGTCTGTGGGTACAGCGCGTGAGTTTTTTACAAAGGCAACAGGCTTTAGTGTTATTTGCATAGGGCAAAGGTAGGGTATGTGTGTAATTTTTAATTAGATGGCATCAGTAATATATCATGGCGAAGAATTTTATGTTGTTTGTAACCTTGAACGTTGTTATTGCGCATTCATACGCACAGGATATTAATTCATTTACTAAAATACGCATTGAATATTATCGGGGCGGTAATTCATGGGGAGAGCCTGGTGTTTATAGCAGGCAGGAAGTGTTTGAATTTGTAAAAAGTTCCAAAGGTGATTTTACTCCTGCCACATCACTGTTCATTAAGTATTCACTTGGGCGAGATAGTGTCACCCGTTTCAAGGATAGCTTATCAATACCATTTGCAAAGCGAAAAATCTCAGTAAGTTATTTTTATTCGTTACTAAAGGAATTAAATTCAACAAAAGATAATTATGCTACCTCGTTCATCAAGCCTTTCTTAAAACTTCCTTCAAAAAAACAAATCCTTCAAATAGCTGCAAAAATCGGCGATACTCTTATCAGCGATAAATTTGACAGGGAGGATAGGGACACTATTTACAAAAGGTTAAGAAGATTCTATTTGCTTGACTCATTTTTAACTTTACATAGGCCGACAATGGAGCGCATGGTTACAATGGATGCATATAACGGGTGTAGGGCCCTTTTTATCGGCAAGGGCGATACAGTAATGTATTCAATGGATTTTTTGAACTTTTATGGTAATGATTATCATCTCGGCCAACCATTAGAAAGATTTCATATACCTGATTATATGCATTCTGGTTACTTCATCAATTTGGCTGTGAATGCCTATTTTTTACAATTACTTCCAAAAAAGAGCCTTTTGTACAATCAAATTGATTTTAATTCAATAACCGAAGGGTACATAGCTTGGTTTTTTGATCATCGCTTTGAAGATTACTACTAAATTCTTCGTACATTGTATCACTGCGATACAGTGTTTGTATCACAACCGTACACTTCTTTCAAACAGGCCCAAAAACAAATTATGCCAAGTAAGCCATTCATCACTTTATTAAGCCGATCATCAGCGTTTTTACCCGATTTACACCGGTTTTAGTACCCTTTGCCAAAGTATGCCACGGCGTTTGCCATATATACATCAAACAAACAGTTATGAAAAAGAATATATTACTTTGGTTAGCAGTTGGTGCAGCAGTAGTGCTTTTGGCAGCCTGGAGTAAACCATTAATAGCCACCATTAATTTTGAAAAACCCGTTAGCAAAAACATAAGCTTTGCAGTATATACAAACAGCAGCTATTCTTCAAGCGTTTATAACGATGCATCTGCAAAATTGCAGGTAACCGTTGTAAAAGTAAGGGGTAACAAGCGCAGCACAGTATGGCAGAAAGAATACGATGCCAAATTGCTGAAAGATTATCCAAGCCTGCAAAATGCGCTTGCCCAAAAAGTTACTATAAGCAATGTAGTTGACAGCAAAGACCACCTCGAGGTTTTATATACCATCACTTACAACACCAATGGCAGTAAGCTGCAGTTACAAGATGGAGCAGTAGTTGCTAAAGGCGCAAAAAATGGCAACCTTTTTATCAATATATAAGCTAAGGAAGGTAGCAGAATGGTTTGGTTAAAGATGATAACAATTTAAAAGAAAGGCTCTAAACAAACAGGCAACGATCCTTCTGAACCTGCAACCACTAAAACACCTGCAAGAAAGGACTTTTGAGAAGCGTGCAGCTTTTCAAAAGTTTTTTTATTTATGTACTACAGTTTTATCAACAAAACTTTCGCGGGAAGCAAGTACCAGCCTTATTTCACCATAGCTTACGCTTTCGCCCAATTGTGTTTTTATTGCCGTAATTGAACCACCTTCAAACACGCGCGTTAAAGGTTCAATCAACACAAATTTTTCTCTTGATACCAGCTCATGCACGTTAAGTATACCCAACTGTACATAATATGCAAGGTGCCCTTCAATAGTTGAGGTGCTTAGGTTTCTCTCCTTAGCTATAGCATCAATACTCTTACCATCTTTATGCAGTTTATACGTTTCTTCTTTTGTATCTGCTTTAACCGTGCCCGGTTCTTTTTCTTTACGCTCGCGTTTGGGGTTTTTGTTTTGAATACTTGAGGAGAGGTTATTTTGTTTGCTGTAGTCGGTGATTATTTTCAAAAACCGCTCACCATATTTGTGAATTTTTGCTTTACCAAATCCGCTCACCTGCTTTAATTCTTCGGGTGTTTGCGGCAGGTACCTTGAAAGTTCATCAAGCGTTTCGCTTTTCGCAATAAGGTATATGGGTGCATCTTCTTCCTTACAAATAAGGTCGCGTAAGTCTTTTAACTGCTTATACAATCCCCAATGCGGGTTATCTGGTTTATATGTATTGCTGGCTGCGGAATAAGCATTTACCGGCAACTGCTTTACTGTAAATTTATTTTTTTGTGTGTTGTATTCATCAAGGCTAAAGCCTTCCGTACAAAGACTTAGATTGTAAATTTTGTGTGACAGCTGCACATGCAGTTCATTCAGTTCCTCATTATATTCAGTTGCACGCGTACGGCTGTCGGTTACAGCGGGCGATTGAGGCAACAATTGCAGTACCGCCTGTAACACAGGCATAAAATAGCCTGCTGCTTTTGTAATACGCTGCTGCAATAAATCGTGTTCGTCTGCAAGCTTATCGCCTGCAAATAACTGCACCAGTTGTGTTTCAAATTTTTTTGCAGTACTGGCAACTGTATAAAGTTTTACCTGTATACTCTCCAGCCATTGTTTTGCTTCTGCGTTAAAGGATGTTTCATGCGCATTAACAACCTGAAGTACTGTTTCAATTTGCTGCATAATATCAGCGAGGCTAAAAATGGAGTGCACGGTCTTACGCTCGTACATGCCCCTTGATGAGGAAAGCTGTGACGACAAATGTGCGGCACTGTGCTTTTGCTGTGTAAAGGCTAAAATATGCGGATCGCTTTTTAACCCGTTTGCTGTTATCTGGCTTTTCAGCACCAGGCCCTGCATGCTTGTGCAGCGGCTTAATGCAACATATACCTGCCCGGGGGCGAAGGCCGCGCCAGCATCTATAATGGCTTTTTCAAAAGTAAGGCCCTGGCTTTTGTGTATGGTAATGGCCCACGCCAACCTAAGGGGAAATTGCTCAAACGAGCCCACCACATCTTCCTCCACCTGCTGCGACCTATTATTAAGCGTATAGCGTATGTTCTCCCATTTTTCTTTTTGTACTTCAATGGCATCAGATTCTCCCTTGCACAGTACCTTAATAGTATCACCGGTAAGCTCGGTAATCACCCCTATTTTACCGTTGTAGTACCGCTTCTCTTTATCGTTTTTAATAAACATTACCTGTGCACCTTTTTTTAGTTGTAATGTTTCATCTGCCGGGTACGATTTTTCAGAGAACTCGCCCGTTACTGAAGCTTTATAATTTGTGCCCTTTTCGCCCAGCTTTGTTATTTCTTCTGCATTAATAGCATCGGCTTTATAGTTATGTGTGCTTAGCGTAATATAACCATCATCTTTACCCGGTTGAAATGCTGGTTTGTATAATTTGTTCAAAGCAATAAATCCCTCTTCATCCATTTCATTATTACGCACCATGTTCAGCAGGTCAATAAAATGCTGGTCGCTCTGGCGGTAAATCTTATTCAGCTCAATGTGCACCGGTTCCTGCTGTGCTATTACTTTGCTGTCAAAAAAATAAGGGCTCTTATAAAAAGCCGAAAGGATACCCCATTCTTCATTAGGTACTACCGGCGGCAACTGGAACATGTCGCCAATAAACAATACCTGCACGCCGCCAAATGGTTCCTGCATCCTGTTACGGTAGTGGCGCAGCACGGTATCAATAGCATCCAGCACATCGGCACGCACCATACTTATCTCATCAATTATCAAAAGTTCTAACTGTTGAAAAACTTTTCTGCGGTCGTTATTTATTTTAAGGCGGCTTAACAGGGCGTGTTTGTCAAGCGTTGTTTCATCTTTTGAAAACCCTTTTTGTGCGGGTATAAAGGGCGTAAACGGCAACTGGAAAAAAGAATGAATGGTTACACCGCCGGCATTAATGGCGGCAACACCCGTAGGTGCAACCACTGCATTTTGTTTGATGGTTGTTTGCCTTATATGCTTTAAAAAAGTTGTTTTACCCGTACCCGCTTTACCGGTAAGAAAAACGGAGCGGTTGGTATACTGAATAAAATCTGCCGCCAGTGTAAATAAGGTATTTTTAGCGTCCTGCATTTGTAGCTGAGTCTTATTTACAAATATACAAAAAAAAGGGGCATTGCGCTAAGTTTTTTAGTATATTTTTGGTATTTTAACGGTGATTTTTTGCTTAGCCGCGTGTAATTAAATAAATTGCAGTTGTGATAGAGGAAATAGCCATACAGCCGCCCCGCACGATGATGGAGGTTTTTAATAGCCTTCCGGAGGGTACACGTGTGCAATTAATTGAAAACAATCTTGTTATGTCACCAGCCCCCTTAGACAGGCACCAGTTGATAATCAGCGAAATATTTCCGCACTTTGCCATTCATATTAAGAACAGGAAAATTGGCACTACGCGGGTGGCACCCTATGATGTTTACCTTGATAAAGAGAATGCCTACCAGCCCGATATTATTTATATATCCAATGAACGCAAACATCTTATTAAAACAGATGGCCTGCATGGTGCGCCTGATTTAATTATAGAAATACTCTCCCCTTCTACAGCAAAGTATGATATTGGAGATAAGAAAGATGTTTACGAAAGAAGTGGTGTAACCGAGTATTGGATTATTGACCCTGCTGATAACAGCGCTACCGGCTACTACCTTGTAAACGACGAATACCACGAATTTTTTAAAGGCACAGGCCGCATCGAATCTAAATTGCTTGACTGGCAATGCAGCTTTTAATGTTAGCTAAGTAAAAAGCTTGTTATTTTACCACTCTTTTGTTGCTACAACCGTGGAATTGAAATAAATTGCAATAGCAATGTTTACTGACATTAATATACAGCCGCCACGCACAATAATGGAAGTTTTTGACAGCCTTCCCGAAGGTACGCGCGCGCAGTTGATTGAAAACAATCTCGTTATGTCACCCGCACCCCTGAGCCGCCACCAAATAACACTTGACCTGATTTACCCGGAATTATCGATTTATGCCAGGAAAAAGAAACTCGGCATTGCACTTACGGCACCAACCGATGTTTACTTAGATAACCAAAATGCCTACCAGCCTGATATTATGTTTATCCCGAATGAACGGCTTGATATTATTAAAGAAAATGGCTTGCACGGTGCACCAGGTTTAATTATCGAAATACTCTCGCCTGCCACCGCAAAATACGATTTGGAAGATAAAAAAGACGTTTACGAAAGAAGTGGCGTAACGGAGTATTGGATTGTTGACCCTGCTGATAACAGCACCACCGGTTACTATCTTGTAAACGATGAATACCACGAATTTTTTAAAGGCACCGGTCGCATTGAATCTAAATTGCTTGACTGGCAGTGCAGTTTTTAATTCGTTCATTCTTATTATTAGCCTTTAATACTTTTTTATCCAACTACTATAGTATTTTTACATAGTATTAGTTTGCTTGCGTAATACCTTAAACAATCTATATCTTACCAAACTCTAACACCAAAACAATGAAGAAATTTGCCCTTATTGGTATGCTGCTGTGCGGCATACAGTTCTCTTTCTCCCAAACACCCGCAGAAAAATTAAAAGTTGATGCACTGCTGAAAAAAATGACGCTTGAAGAAAAAGTAGGCCAAATGACCCAGGTAACACTTGGTGTTATTTGTTCACCGCAGGATGGCGTGCTTGATACTGCCCTGCTGCGCAAAGCTATTGTTGATTATAAAGTAGGCTCTGTACTTAACGTAACCGGCCATGCGCTGAGTGTTGACCAATGGCACACTGTTATAACACAAATACAGGATGAAGAAAAAAATACCCGCTTAAATATTCCGTGCATTTACGGGCTTGATGGCATACATGGCCAAACATACACGCTTAATGCCACACTGTTTCCGCAAAGCATTGCTATGGCTGCCACACGTAATGCAGACCTTGTAAAGCAGGCCGCAAAAGTTACCGCCATGGAACTGCGCGCAAGCGGGGTACGCTGGAACTTTGCACCAGTGCTTGATTGCGGTCGCCAGCCCTTGTGGTCGCGCTTTCCCGAAACGTATGGTGAGGATGTACTGATAGGCAAAACTTTGGGCATGGCTGCCATTGCCGGTTATGAAGAAGATGGCCTGAAAAATATTACAGCAGTAGCCAGTTGTATGAAACATTATCTTGGCTACTCTGCATCAAGAACAGGTAAAGACAGAACGCCTATTTATATGCCGGATATTGAAATGCGCGAATATTACCTGCCGCAATTTCGCGAGGCTGTAAAAGGCGGCGCAACAACGCTTATGGTTAACTCAGGCGAGATAAATGGCACGCCTGTACATGCCAGCAAATACCTGCTTACTGATGTGCTGCGCAAGGAACTTGGCTTTGAAGGCGTTGTAGTTAGCGATTGGGAAGATATTGAAAGGCTGCATACCAGGCACATGGTTGCAAAAACACCCCGTGATGCTGTGGCTATGGCCGTAAATGCCGGTATTGACATGAGTATGGTACCAAACGATTTTTCGTTTTACGACCTGTTGATCGAAGCTGTAAAAGCAGGCGAAGTGCCGATGGCAAGAATTGATGAAGCAGTAAGAAGAATTTTGTTACTGAAAATGAAAGTAGGGCTGTTTGATAATGCTTATCCTGAACCCGCTGCCGCCGCCAATTTTGGTAAAGCCGAATATCAAACAATTGCTTTGGATGCGGCACACCAGGCCATGACGCTGCTTAAAAACAAAGGCAATATTCTTCCGCTGGCAAGGAATAAAAAAATACTTGTGGCTGGCCCCGCTGCGCAAACTGTTAGTGGCTTAAATGGTTGCTGGAGTTATACCTGGCAGGGTAAGGAAGAACAATGGTACCCAGTTGACAGCAAAACAATTTTGCAGGCTATTGCAGATAAGTCGTCGTTGGGTAATGTTAATACGGTAACGCTGAAAGGTTTTGAAAACACTGCCAATTATGATGTTGCTAAATTAACTGCAGCAGCAGCCGATGCTGATGTAATTGTGTTGTGCCTTGGTGAAAATGCCTATGCTGAAAGTCCCGGTAACACAAGGGATCTGGCATTGCCTGATAACCAGGTTAAACTGGCAGAGGCAGCAGCGGCAACAGGCAAACCCGTTATACTGGTACTAACCGAAGGCCGGCCAAGGCTGATAACAGGTATTGAACCAAAGATGACAGCGATTTTACAAGCATACTGGAGCGGCAAAAAAACAGCGGAAGCAATTGCCGATGTATTGTTTGGCGATTATAATCCCGATGGCAAGTTACCATATAGCTACCCGCGCAGCATGGGCGAAATGGTGCTATACGACAGGAAGCCTACAGAAGACATAAGGGAGATATTTAATGCAGATATGAATATGAGCGGTTACGATCCGCTATACCCTTTTGGTTGGGGTTTAAGCTACACTACTTTTGACTACAGTGATATACAACTAAGCACAAATACTTTAAAGGGCGATGGCACATTAACCGTTACTGTTACAGTTAAAAACTCCGGCAGCAAAGCAGGCAAACAGACCATTGAGCTTTATACGCACGAGCATTACGCAAGTATAACACCTAATATGCAGCGGTTGCGGGCATTTAAAAAAATATCATTAAACGCAGGTGAAAGCCAGGCAGTAACATTTACACTTACCAAAAACGACCTTGCTTTTGTAAATGCACAATCAAAAACGGTAACAGAACCGGGTGATTTTGATATTATGATTGGCGGAAAGAAAGCAACGTTTAGTTATGTGCAATAGCAGTGAGTGGTAATATGAATTTGTGTTAAGCTCTTACGCCAAGGCAGGTGTTTTCACGGCAATGAACAATGTTTTTCATCGTTGGTGAAAACACCAACGATGGCGAAGCGGTTATAATATCACCCCTTCTGGTTTTTGTTTGGTTTTGTTGTGGGGGCGACAATAATTTCAACCCTTCGGGTTTTCAATCGAATAAATGCATCATCATTGGTGAAAGCAGCGATGCTGGCGAAACATAGCATATTATAACCGCGTTGTCATGCTGAGTTTATCTCAGCAACTTGACGGGAAGATGAGAAATGTTTTGCGGCAACAAAACATGTTTAACACGAGTGTAAAATAGTCTTCGCAGTTGATAACAATCCAACTATGCCATTGCGCTACTTCGCTTCATTTATTTCAAGCACCACACTTGCGCGGCCAGCATTAATATTGGGGTTTATGCCAACCTTCATTAAAAAGTCGCCGCTAAAAGTGTTTTTACCGCTAAAGCTTGAATGGGTGCCGGGGTAAAGGTTTATTTCGTTTACAGTATATTTCTTTTGCGGGTCCAGGCCTTTTAACTGTATGGGCAATGTTGTTGCTGCGGGCATATAGCGGTTACTTACAAGATAGGTAAACATTATCGCCCTGCTTTTTTCCTCACTAACAAACATTGATGATGCAACCGGGTTTTGCCAAGGGTTTACAAGACGGTACATGTCTCCATGCCAAACCACACTGCTTATTGCTTTATACGTTTGCACCGCCTGCTGGCTAAATGCCAGGTCCTGCGCGCTTAATTTATTCACTACAATATCATAGCCCATTTTGCCCATCATGGCTACATCCGTTCTGAATTTTAAAGGCTGTTTGCCCCAGTCTGTTATATGGTTGCAGCTTGCAATTACTGGGAAGAAATACGAGTTTTCCCATTGTATAAAAATGCGCTCCAGGGGGTCTGTGTTATCACTGGGCCAGTATTCGGTAAAATATTGTAATGCACCGTAATCAACACGTGCACCGCCTCCGCTGCAGAGCATCATAGGCACTTTAGGGTACTTTGCACGCAGCCGCTCCAGTACTTTATATAACCCCTTTACATAATCAACATACAAATGCGTTTCGGGCAAGCCCTGTTTTTCCAAATACATTGAATGTGCATTATATATAACCGCGTTACAATCCCACTTAATAAATGCAAGCGTTGGGTTTTTAATAAACAGGCTGTCAAGTATACCAAACACAAAGTTCTGCACATCTGGGTTGGAAAGGTCAAGCACCAACTGGTTCCGGAAATATTTCTCTGGTCGTTCTGGTTGGCGAATCACCCAATCCTTGTGCGTTTCATATAATTCGCTTTTCGGGTTTACCATTTCAGGTTCTACCCAAATACCAAATTTTACACCGGCAGCTTCCGCTTGCTTTACAAGATAGCCAATGCCATGCGGCAGTTTTTTTACATTCTCCTGCCAGTCTCCCAAGCCAGCAAAATCGCTGTTGCGCGGGTATTTGTTTGCAAACCAACCATCATCAAGTAAAAACATATCAACGCCCAGATCTTTCGCTCCCTTAAATAATTCGGTAAGCTTATTCTCGTCAAAATTAAAATATGTAGATTCCCAGTTGTTCAGTAAAGTAAGCCTTTGCCCTTCCCCATCAACCAACCTGTATTTTGTTGCCCAGCGGTGCAGGTTACGGCTTGCCTCACCTTTGCCATGTTGCGACAGCGTATATATAAGTGCAGGTGTGGTAAAATCTTTTCCGCCTGCCAGTGTATATTCAGACGCGTAAGGGTTTATACCGGCAATAAGGCGCAGGTTGTTGGATGGGTCTACTTCAAAATCAATTTTGTAATCGCCGGTCCATGCAAGGTTGCCCAGCAGCACTTCGCCTTCATCTTCTGTTGCAGGTTTGTTTAACGATACCATGAAAGAAGGTGGCTCAAACAAGTCTGCCCTGGTGCCAAGTTTTGTATCAATAGATTTTACGCCATGTTCAAGATGGTCTTCTTCCGGCTTCATCTCTTGAGCCCACTCGCCATTATAATGTGTTAAGTAATAATTACCTGCCCTGAAGTATAGGTTTGCAGATGCGTACTTCTGCATTTTAATGGGTTTATCGCCATTATTTTTTATCACGCTCCACTGCTCAACAACATTCTCGTTATAGTAAGCTTTATAAAAAAGCATAACCTCAACCGGGTACAGGGTATCTTTCAATATTACAGATGTTATACTAACATTATCATCAAGTTTTTTTGTTGCGGAACTTACATATTTCAGATCAAGTGAAGTGTTGCCATCACCCTGTGTTACTGTAATGGCAGGCTCAAGCAGGTTCCACGATCCCGCAGGCGTATACGCATTGTTATACGTACCGCTGCCAACTAAGCCACCGGCGTATTGCGCGGCAATATTTGCATTGTCGCTGGTGTTGGTAAGCCTTGCGCCGAAGTAAGCAATGTCAAGACGGTTATCTTTATCAGTTTGTAAAACCAGCGCGTTTTGTTTTGTTTCAACCGTTACTGTTGTTTGCTGCGCAAAGCCAACAGTATTCATGCACATACCGGCTATAATTATTCCAATAGAAGAAGCCAATTTTTTACGGTAAGTAGCAGCCTGCATTGTGGAGTAATTTAGATTATTGGCGGCAAGATAATCTAAAACAATTACTGCTTTACAGCATTGCATTTATAAGTAACAAAAAAACGTTTTGCGCCTTTACAATAACCCGTATTATGTTACCTGCACTATACCCCTGCAAAAACGTATAATGCCAAATAAGCCGGCACCAAAGGCAATAATATAAGGTACTGTATTTGAAGCCGGGTAGTATATGCATAAAGCAATTGCTGCAATACCTATCAATAAAAAAGCAGCACCATATAACATGTTTGACTTACCTGCTTTCTTTTTAAATTCAGCATAATGCCGTTCAATGTTTTCTGTTACTGCCTCGGCGCTTTTATCGTCCAGCCCCTGCATAATAAGTTCATGCTTTATACCATCGGCTGTTTTTCCATCTGCTTTAAGTTTAAAGGCATATTTATACACCTTTACGGGAGTTTGGGGGGAAGCGTACATTTTGTTGTTTTATAGGGGGATATGATCGACAGAGATAACTATAATTTTTGCGCGGGCTTTTTGAAGCCTGTTTATAGCAGTTTTGTTTATGTGGGTTAAAAAAGGCAAGCCTGCAGCAATTTAGCCGCTAGGCACGGATTAGTACGTTTTAATAAGTGTACAAATTACGCATTATTTTTTATTTGTGCAACAAAATGCAAATGTTTTTCAAACACATCAAATAGTATGTCTTTTGCGGTTTGCTCAAATGCAAGTAATTTCGCAACCGCAAATACAGGGTGAATAAAAAGTCAGGAGTCGACGGGCACCAAAATGGTATCAATTCCCGGCATTGACCGGCTGATAACCTGCAGCAATAAAAAACTTAATTATGGCATACGATGTAATTGTTTTAGGCAGCGGCCCAGGCGGGTACCCTGCGGCTATACGTGCTTCACAGCTGGGCTTTAAAGTAGCAATTATTGAAAAAGAAAGCCTTGGCGGGATATGCCTTAACTGGGGCTGTATACCCACCAAAGCTTTATTAAAAAGCGCCCAGGTAAACGAGTACCTGAAACACAGTACAGACTATGGTATTACAGCTACCGGTGAGCCGGATTTTGGCGCAGTAATAAAACGCAGCCGCGGTGTTGCAGACAAAATGAGCAAGGGCGTTAACTTTTTAATGCGTAAGAATAAGATTGATGTTATAATGGGCTATGGTACCTTAAAGGCCAAGGGTCAAATTGAAGTTACCGCAGCAGATGGCAAAAAACAAACCGTTGAAGGTAAATACCTTATAATAGCAACGGGTGGCCGCAGCCGCGAATTGCCTAACCTAAAACAGGATGGCAAAAAAGTAATTGGCTACCGCGAAGCAATGGTGCTGCCAACACAGCCCAAGAGCATGATTGTTGTAGGCAGCGGTGCAATAGGTGTTGAGTTTGGCTATTTTTATAACAGCCTTGGTACCAAGGTAACCATAGTGGAATTTTTGCCGCGCGTGGTACCGGTGGAAGATGAAGAAGTATCAAAAGAGCTGGAAAAACAGTTTAAGAAGCAGGGTATTGACATAATGACCAATGCATCGGTAGAAAGTGTTGATACCAGCGGCGCGGGTGTGAAAGCACTGGTTAAAAAGCAGGACGGCAGTACCGTTACCCTTGAAGCTGACATAGTATTAAGTGCAGTGGGTGTTGTAGCCAATATTGAAAATATTGGCCTTGAAGCCGTTGGTGTAAAGACCGACAGGGGCAGGATCACTGTTGATAAATACCTGCAAACCAATGTACCCGGCATATATGCCATAGGCGATTGTACCCCTAACCAGGCTTTAGCACATAAAGCCAGTAAAGAAGGTATTAGCGCCGCCGAGGCAATAGGCTATCTTGAAAAGAAATATGCACACCAGCCTGAAGCAATTGATTACGCAAATGTACCGGGCTGTACTTACTGCAGCCCTGAAATTGCCAGCGTGGGCTATTCAGAAAAAGCTGCTAAGGATGCAGGCCTTGACATTAAAGTGGGCAAATTTCCTTTTATGGCAAGCGGTAAGGCAAGTGCAGCAGGAACAACCGAAGGCTTTGTTAAGGTTATATATGATGCCAAGTACGGCGAGTTACTGGGTGTGCACATGATTGGCCATAACGTTACTGAAATGATTGCCGAGGCTGTGGTGGCCCGCAAGCTTGAAACAACCGGCCACGAGATACTAAACGCTATTCATCCGCACCCAACCATGAGCGAGGCCTTTAAAGAGGCTACAGCGGTGGCGTATGGTGAAGCAACGGATATATAGTAGCCATTAAGTCATTGGTCAATAGGTCATTAATAAAAGCTGGGAGTGTGAAACCTTCTGGCTTTTTTAATGCTTCTGTTCAAAAGATTCCTTTATATCTGCCAGAGCAATAATAGCTGCTTTGCGGCAATCATTGCCAAACTTTGTTAAAATGGTTGATGCTGCAAAGGTGGGCGTACCAGAGAAACACTTGGTGATAAACACGTCGGCCGGGCTAAACCTCATTTCATCTTCAAAAACGTTATTAATAAGGGTAGCCTTGTTTTGGTTCGTCAAGCTTTTAATACACCTGCTGTGCATCTGTTGCAGATAGCTGTATAGTAAAACGCCGGTGTTATTGTTACTGATTATTTTATATGCCACCGCGGTGCTTTCTCCAGCTGTATCTGCTGTTCTTAGCATTTGTTTTAGCGAATCTATATAGTCAATGGCAGAGTTAGTTGTCAGGAGCAGTGAATCTGCCATCAAAGCGAGGCGTGGATTTTTTTGTTGCATTGCCAGTATTTCCACATCAAGCAGTTTTAAAGAATCTACCGAAAGTTTTACTGATCGTAACGTGCTGTCGACTCTTTCAAGATTATCTTCAATCTTCGTTACGGGTGGCTTACAGGCATTTAGCAACACAGCTAAAAGGTATATATAAAAACTGCTTTTCGGCCTCACAAATTTTCATTCTTTTTTCAACAAAAAAGTCCCGCTTGGCAGCGAGACTTATAGCATTTGGTTTTGATCCGGGATTAATAACGATTGTATCCACCGCCACCGCCGCCTTCGCCACGGTTACGGTTATAGCCGCCACCACCGCCGCTTCCGCCACGGTTATAGCCACCACCACCGCCGCTTCCACCACGGTTGAAGCCGCCACCGCCACCGCCGCCGCCAAAGCTCTTCTTCTTGTAGCCGCCGCCTCCGCCGCCTTCGCCTTCCTGGCGGGGTGCAGATTCGTTCACAACGATCTTACGACCGGTGATCTCGGTTTCATGAAGCTGGCTGATAGCAGTGCGTGCTGCAGTATCATCACTCATTTCAACAAAACCAAAGCCTTTGCTGCGGTTGTTGTTAAACTTGTCGGTAATGATCTTTGCAGAAACTACTTCTCCAAATGGTGAAAAAAGGTTGTACAGGTCATCACTGGTCATACTCCAGTTAAGATTCCCAACGTAAATGTTCATGTTCGTTTTAAATTATGTGAGGTAAAACCCAAAGCTAACAGTAACCAAAACCCAAAAACATTTACGTGGAAACGTTCAGGAAAAATGGAAGAACTGCTCAATGGACTTAACGAAGATATAATTATTTATTTATTCAAACATTAAATTTTCCGCGGTTTTTTTGGCTGCGTTTTTTACCAATTTTCACCTAAAAACCAATGGCGTTAGGGCATTTAAAGTGCTTCGTACTTTTACGTTTACCACAAAGAGTAAAAGCCGAAACAGTGTTTTGTGCTTTGTAATCCCTACTTTTGCGGCTCTAAAAATTTCCTCTATGGCAAATACCGCTGATATTAGCCGCGGCATGATTTTAAAGCTTGATGGCAGCCTTTACTCAGTTGTTGAGTTTGGTGAAAACAAAACCGCAAGGGCCGCTGCAAAAGTATGGGCCAAATTAAAAGGTGTTGATAATGCCCGCACCATTGAAAAAACCTGGAACAGTGGTGAAACTGTTTACCCTGTACGTGTTGAAAAAAAGGCCTACCAGTACCTTTATAAAGATGAAAGTGGCTACAATTTTATGGACAATGAAACCTTTGAACAGATTGCATTGGCCGAAACAATGATTGATGCACCACAGTTTTTAAAAGATGGCGGCGAAGTATTTGTTTATATAAATACCGAAACCGATCAGCCAATAGGCGCTGAATTGCCCGAGAAAATTACCCTGCACATAACCTATTGCGAGCCGGGCGTTAGGGGCGATACCGCTACACGTGCTTTAAAACAGGCTACTGTTGAAACCGGTGCTACCGTTAACGTACCCCTGTTTGTAAATGAAGGGGAGCTTATACGCATAAACACCAAAAGCGGCGATTACGTTGAACGCGTAAAGGAATAATACAGTATTCACAATCAATATATTTTATGGCCGCCTTTGGCGGCCTTTTTTATGCGAACAATAAACCAGGTTGGTTGTATTATTTCATGCGCTGGTTCTTGTATTGCCTAAATTGTTTTATTTGCAGCTATGGTAACCGGCAGTACAAGGGTGCGACGCAACACCGATGCCATAAAAACAAATGCCGGGCTACTGCAAACTAATTTTTTATTTACCATTGGTATTCTCTACTTTTAATATATCAAATAACGCCATATACCCATTTTTCAAAAAAAGCCAAAAAATGCTGGTTTTTGTAAAAAAATGGCTACTTTGCCCCCCTTTTCCGGTAAAAAACAGCTAAAATCAGTAAAAACTCCAAAACTTGAATTATGGACTTTAAACAGATACAAGAGTTAATAAAGATCATTAACAAAAGCAATATCGGGGAGTTAAGCATTGAAGAAACCGATTTTAAAATTACCATCAAGCAGAAAGAAGAGCATGTGCAAACAATAGTTGCCGCCCCTGCTGCACCCGTATATGCACCTGCGCCTGTTGCTGCTGCACCAGCACTTGGCTCTGCAACTGCTGCACCAGCCGCTGCGCCCCCTAAAGCCGATAATCTTGTAACCATAAAAAGCCCTATGATCGGTACTTTTTACCGCCGCTCATCGCCCGACAAACCAAATTTTGTTGACGTTGGTGACGAAATTGCTCCAGGTAAAGTGGTTTGTATTATTGAAGCCATGAAGCTGTTTAACGAAATTGAAGCCGAAATAAGCGGCAAGGTGGTTAAAATACTTGTTGACGATGCCAGCCCTGTTGAATTTGACCAACCGCTGTTTCTTGTTGAGCCATAATTTGAAAATTTGAAAATGTGGTAATTTGAAAATGAAAGGGCGCCCTGTCTCGCTCATGCACAAATTTTCAAATTCACAAATTTTCAAACTGTTCTCCATTTTCAAATTTTCAAATTCGCAAATCTTCAAATTAAAGAGAGATGTTTAAAAAAATACTTATAGCCAATCGTGGCGAAATTGCTTTACGCGTTATACGTACCTGCCGCGAAATGGGTATTAAAACCGTAGCTGTTTACAGCACTGCCGATAAAGACAGCCTGCATGTGCGTTTTGCAGATGAGGCCGTGTGTATTGGCAAACCTGCCAGCGCCGATAGCTACCTTAACATTCCCCATATAATGGCCGCCGCCGAAATAACCAATGCCGATGCGGTGCATCCGGGTTATGGTTTTTTGGCCGAAAATGCCAGGTTCAGCCAAATTTGTGCCGGTCATGGTATTAAGTTTATAGGGCCCAATGCTGACATGATAAACAGCATGGGCGACAAGATAACCGCCAAGGAAACCATGATAAAGGCTGGTGTGCCTGTGGTACCCGGCAGTGGCGGTTTGCTGGAGAGCGTTGAGCAGGCCAAACACCTTGCTAAAGATGTTGTTGGCTACCCCGTTATACTTAAAGCAACCGCCGGTGGTGGTGGCAAGGGCATGCGCGTGGTATGGCAGGAAGGTGAGCTTGAAAAAGCCTTTAACACCGCCAAAGCAGAAGCTGCAGCCAGCTTTAAAAATGACGGCATCTACATGGAAAAATTTGTAGAGGAGCCCCGCCATATTGAGATACAAATTGCCGGCGACCAGTACGGTACCATTAGCCACCTTAGTGAGCGCGACTGCAGTATTCAGCGCCGCCACCAAAAGCTGGTGGAGGAAAGCCCATCGCCTTTTATGACGCCCGAGCTTCGTGAGAAAATGGGTGCAGCCGCTATAAAAGCCGCCAGCGCCATTAATTACGAAAGCGTTGGCACCATTGAGTTTTTGGTGGATAAGCACCGCAACTTCTATTTTATGGAGATGAACACCCGTATACAGGTTGAACACTGTGTAACCGAAGAGGTGATCAATTTCGATCTTATCAAAGAGCAAATTAAAATAGCCATGGGTGAGCGCATAAGCGGCCAAAACTATATGCCGCAAAACCATGCTATTGAATGCCGCATAAATGCTGAGGACCCGTATAACGATTTTCGCCCCAGCCCCGGCCGTATAACCAGCCTTAACACGCCCGGCGGCCATGGTGTACGTGTTGACAGTCATGTTTACGCCGGTTACGTTATACCGCCTTATTACGACAGTATGATAGGCAAGCTCATTACTGTTGCCCGCACCCGCGAGGAAGCCATTGATACCATGTACCGCGCCCTTAGCGAGTATGTTATTGAAGGTGTTAAAACCACCATTCCCTTTCACCTGCAACTGATGAAGAACGAGGACTTTAGAAAAGGCAACTTTACCACCAAGTTCCTCGAAGGCTTTAAGATGCAGTAACGTGAATCGTGAATCGTCAATCGTGAATCGGGAGGCCTGAAAGGTTATTATAACTAGTGTCAATCATTAATTGTTAGCCTCCAAAAATTTCAGGGTTCACTTTTTTTGTTACTTTTTTGTGTCTCCGTAGGAGTCTTTTGGATAAAACAAAAAAGTAAACAACAGTTATGCATAACTAAGGAGGAAAAGGGAGGAAACCAAAAACACGCAACATATTCATTTTTAGCAATTTATAACATTTTTACCTTAAAAACACATGCTTTTCCTCCAGAATCTCGCCAGGCCTGCTCCGCAGCCAGACCCATTTTTCTTATCTGTCAAGCTAACCATGCAAAATGGGTCTTCATACCTGCTCAAATAGTAGACGGCATCCGAAAAAAGGCCTGCCCGGCTTCGCCGTTCAGACGGGCGTTAAGAAATGCAAAGCATTCACTGAGACAATAAAAAATAAAATATCAGCGAAGTAAAATTAATCTAGCTAACCATGCATAATGTGGTCTTCGTACCTGCTCAAATAGTGGACGGCATCCGCAAAAACGCGTTAAGAATTGCAAAGCACTCACTGAGGCAAATAAAATCAATCATCAACGAAGTAAAATTTGGGTTGAAAGCGTTAAAAAATGAAATCCGTCTACTGAAGATTGGCCTTATTTTTAGCCGAAAAGTCGCACTAGTCCTGGCTTTGCTATAAGATGGAACTATTTCATTTTAGCTTTCAGCGCAAATTTTTAGCGTTTTTGCGGGAGCCTTGACTTTTCTTTGTTACTTTCTTTGTGTCTCCGAAGGAGTCCTTTGGACAAGACAAAGAAAGTAAAAGCCAAATATTTAAATAAAGCCATAATAAAGAGAGATTGCCACAAAATCCCCACCCCCAATCCCCCGCAGATTTTTTCGCAATAACGACAGCCATCACGCATTTATACTAAAAAGTCTCAATAACCCGCATGCTATTGTTATTCAAACTGCGGGAACAAGATTGACGAAAGGGCAAGATTTTAGCCATATTGTTGATTTGAACTCGCAGCGGTAAGCCCTGAATAAAACACATGTTGTACACCAGCCAAAAAACCGAAGAGCAACGCATATGCCGTATCACGCAACAAAACAAAAAGTAAAATTAAACGCAGTTACACAGGGGGACGCGCTGGCACGGTCGAACGCGTGAGGTTCGGGTCGACCTTGATTTTTCTTTGTTACTTTCTTTGCATCAAGGCAAAGAAAGTAAAAGCCAAGCATTAGGTAAAGCCAAAAACAACTTAACCATTTTACCCCTGCCATAAATGGCAGGGCAATTAACCTACAACTAAAAAAGAGATGGCCCCAACTTTTTAACAACCCACCTTCTGGTTTTCTAAAACCTTATAAGTCTCCCCTCGTTCACCTCCACATCACCCTTCGCGGCCTGCCCTTCCACTCATATATATTGTCAATGGGCAGGCACTCCTCACCCGCCCCTGCCCCATTATTGCCAGTGCCATCCATGTTGATCAACGCACCATCCGTTGGCCCAAACACCAGTTCGGCGCCCGCCATTGCGGATGATCCACCCCGCATCACCGTTTCACTAACGGGGCCTTCGTTTCGTTCTTCACTCCTTTTTTCGCTCTGCTCTATGCCCTGTTCTTCGCCACACCCCTCTCCACCTGTGGAGAGGGGCACGGGGGTGAGGGCACATCCCTTCTCCCCGCCTGTGGCTGGCGCAACGGCTGCGGCGGTTACTGCACGCTCCTCATATTTTACATGCTGCCTGGCGGTACGGTGTTCTTCTCCGTCATCAATTTTAAGCGTAATGTTCCAGTCCTCGGCATCGCGGGCACGCTTACCATCCATGCCATGGTTCATTTTCAGGTCAAACAGCAGGCCCCGCGTGCAGCCCTCGCCGTTTATCAGCGCATCCAGCTTGCGGCACATAGCTTCAAACTTTATTTGCTTAATAATGGCCGAATAATTTTTATTCTTTTCATATTTCCGCAAATCCTCCTCTGTAACGCCTCCAAAAAGGCAAAAACCCTCAACGCTGTAGATTATTTTTTTAGGCGTCTCCACAAGCTTTCCCCTGTACAGTTTTGTGGCAATATTCCCGTCGCAATGGCCCCGGTAATCTGCCCACAGCGTGCGTAAACCCGCCGGTTGTAATTTAAAAGGCATATAGTATAGTGTATATACCTATATATAAAAACTGCTGTTTTGTCCGCTGTTTTGGGCAACTATTTTTAAAGTTTTTTTGTGGATCGTCGTCATTGCGAGGCTTTTAAAGGGTCTTTGAGTGTTGGCAAAAGCCATGGCAATCTCATTTTGGTATTCAACTGTGGCTTTCCATGGCATCGCCTGTTGTGTCACTCACTTATACAGTTGGTTATTATGGCGGCAGATGAGTAACGTTGTCATTCAGAGCGGACGCACGCCCCTCCCGAAACTTCGGGATTTCGGGGAAGAATCTGCCGAAATCCTGCACTTTGTTAAGCTGTATTACAATAGCCCTGCTGTATAACTGAAAAAGCCATTTATAAAAGGACCTTTTATTTTGAAACCCTGATGCCCTTCGGAACATCTGGGTTAATAGAGGGGCGGTGGAGTTTTAGCAAATTTAATTTTATTTTTGATAAGATTTTAAAAATAGATTTCCATATAAATGATCTCTAAAAAAATCTTTATAAACAATTAAGGAATCCGCCGACCTATCGGGATGTGCTCTTAATGAATCAGTTTCAATTACTGCATAACAGAGCTGAGCAAATTGTTGGTATTTGTTCCAAATTCCCAAACGCTCAGTAGATGAAAGAAATGGCTCAATGCTGTAGAAAGAATTTTCGATATTGTCAAATTCATGCTCCATGCTTCCTTTATTCATTTCGTGAGCATAATAAAAAGATTTACTGAGGGACTTCATAAAATTAGTATAGCCTTCTTGCTTAGGTTTTAACTCGACTTCATAATGTTTAAGAAATATTTGACTTTTGTTGCTTTGATATTGAACATAAAAACTAGACACTACAGCAATAATAGCTACTACTGTCGATAAAATTGGAACTACAATACTTGTAAAAATTCTCGTTGCTTCCTTTTTAGAATCCAGATCAAAATTTCTTAATCTCTCTATGTGTTGCAGCCCCCAGTCAATAATTTCTATTTCTGAACGGGCTGATTCTGCCCCAGTTCTAAATTGGCTTCGGAAAACATCTTGTATAGTGAGTTTTTCTATTAACTCCTTTTTTATTTCGTTAGTCTTGTCACTATCGCGAATCCACGAAGGAATTTTTTTGCCTATTCGCATTTCTTCTTTCCACGCTTCTAGTAAACTGTTGGTTGTTTGCTTTCTAAAGAGCTCGCCCCTGAAAGCTATCAGATCCTGCAGTGGAAAATCTTCTGGTAGTCCAAGTCTATAAAATATACCCTGATAGGTAATTTGAGGATTGTCGTCGTTGCAAGCCAATATCCAAATTGAACATAAGATGTCATAATTATTAATTAAGTTATTTTTCTTCATACCCATTTAGTAAATAAATTTTTGGTTGTCAAATATTGCATTATACAATTAGCAAGGAAGGAATACCATTCTCCGAGTGTCAATAGCTATGCCATAAGCAGAAAAAAAGCTATTAAAGCTGCCTAATGCATAGCTCGAAATCATTCCAACTGAAGCCTACAAATTTCTCCAAAAAATAAAAACCGACGCATTCGACGGTTTTTAAATATCATAGCCATCACCCTTACCAAAAGGCATCCCCAATAAGAAGGGCAGTTCATTGTAGAGATGACGAGAATCGGACTCGCTCAATAGCTTTATCTTCAGATAGGCTTCGTGTAACAAGTATACAAAGGCTTTTCCTTAAATGCAAGTTTTTTGGTGTATTTATTTCCTGTGTTCGATATAGTGCGTAAATAAAAGCCGTTGCCGCTGTCTTTTGCTTGCTGCAACAGATTCTTAATATAAACCAATAGACTAACCTATACGTAGAGCGGCATTTGGTTTTATTTTATTTATAGGCTAAGTAGAACTGAGAAGCTAAGGGATTATTGTCTTAACATTTTCCAAATAAAATAATATTTGTTATCCTTCACTTCATTTTCAATTGTTGCCATTTTCTTAATACTATTCCCAATTTTATCCACGTAATTAATTCCTCCGAGGGCTGTGATGACTGTCCCTACGGTTTGCGGTAAGAAGTTTGTGAATAACCCAACAGAGACAAAAGTGGAACCAACAATAACATCTTTACTAAAATCTTGAAATATGGTCTTTTTTGTCTTTTTTATCGTTTGACTAATTTTCAATAATTCGGGCTGAATTTCGTCCTGAAATGCTTCTTTCAAGTTATATTCAGTCGATTTAATTGTTGATAAAAATTGAGTAAGCGAATTACGATATAATTGAAATGCCTCTCCTTCATGTTTTCTAAGCTTAAGAAGTTTTGATAAGTCCGCGGTCGGTAGAAAAGGAATTTTGTGATTTAAAGATTGAGAAATATGTTCGCTAATTGCAAGTTTGTTTTTGTCTTGATTGTTTTGAATTAGCAATCCATCAATTTTCCTATTAGTTAAATAATGAGCTTTATAAATATTGGTGTAATAATTCTGCACCATCAGGTCATTTACAATTGGATATGTAAAATCGCTGACTAAATCAAGATCAATAATTTCATTTCTTGAAAGCTTTTTTGATTTACGATTTGATTTTAGTGCATTAAATCTCTCTGGGTATTTTTCATTGTAATTGAATACTAAAGGGTGATCAATAATATCATTAGTTCCGTAGACCTCTATACTTGGTTTGTCATATTCATCAAATTCAATTATATATTTAAAATCGGCTAATATTTTTTCAGTTAAATATTTCTCTGCTTTATTTAATTTTCCTTCATATGCTTTTGTTAGAATTTTTTCCTTTCTTAAGCAGTCTCTGCAGACATGTGTAAATGTAGATGAAAATCGAAAAATACCTTCCAAAAATAGAGACTTGACATGGTATAGTAATAACAGGTCATATTCTAGACGTAACTTATCAAAATCTGTAAAAGAAATACAATGATAATATTTTTCAAATGGGTTCGTTACATAAACTGTGTCAGCATATAATATGGAATTCCTAGCTAGTGTATCAATATTGTTTAATCTACAAGAATAACTTGCACAGGGACGTGGTTCACCACTAAGAGTTGAATTTGCAACAAAACTAAATTTTGAATCAGATTTAATATCGCTATTTTCTTGTATTATATTATTTATGATTTCAAGGATTTGTATTATATCAGAATCTTTTAATTTAAATAATATCTTGTGAAGTGATTTTCCTTTTAAACCAATAACATTTAAATAATCAAATAGTTGCTGCATAACGTATAATTTAGCTTGCCATTAGCGTGTAAATTTGCGCAATTATCTGCATCTGCAAATATGGAAATTATCGTGTTAATATTTTTTTGTTTGTCAATAAATTTATTTCTACTTCGGGCACTACTGGCAGTAACATATACACAATATCGTATAAACTCGCGCTGTGCTAAATAAACATATTTTTGCCCGATAAGATAATCACCTTTTTCAATAATGCAAGCAAAAGTGGAAAATTTGTTTGCCCCGCTAATCGTAGCATGCAACCGCTCTCCGTTGCCTGCGGCTACGGAGCTAAACAAATGCAGGCCTCTGGCCGGTAATATCTAAACGTAGTAATGTTGGTTAATCCTGATGTTCCACAGGGCATCTGGGTTCATTACTACTTCGCTATCGTTAGACTTCCGAAGGGCGTCTGAGGATTTCCCCCGCTCTCCGTAGCCTGTGGCTAAGGAGCTGCAATAAAAGCCGGCCTCTGGCCGGTATTCATAGCACTAGAGCCCAAATAATATTTTTTGCTACATTGTATTATGAAAGAAGATCATTGTAAAATGCGGGATGAATATAGCGTGTGTTTTATAACTTTTGCAGTTGTGCAATGCCGCCATAGGCTTTTTACCATATATTTGGCTGCAGTGCTAATCATGTTACAGAGTGCCTTGGCTAGCGCATGGGGGTTCGAAGGGCACACTGCCGAGAAGAAAATTAAAGGACCGAACGCGCTATGCATTTTTTAATCTAAATGGATTGTAGATTATAAACTTAAAACCAAGAGAATTGATTTATGGCAGAGGCACTAAAAAACTGGTCTGAAATTATTAAAAATACCCTTGAGGGAATCGCAGTACTCGGTGCCGCTTTATGGACAATTTACAGATTTGGGATTTTTAGAGAACGATATGCAAAAATTGAATTTAATTTAGATTGCCGCTATATTGGGATGGTAAACGGTAGCCACGTCATTGAACTTATTGCGATTTTGGAGAATAAAGGAATGGCAAGGCAATACATCAAAAAGTGGACCTTTGATTTGTTGCTATTTAAAGAAGGGGAAAACATTGACGAAAGTGAAAAGTCAATCAATTTTCAAGTAAAATTTTCTGACAAAAAAATTTCTGCCAGGTCTTGGGTCCCCACTACCTGGTATACAATATTTTTAGATGCCAATACCAAACAAACCTATACTTATATAACCGCTATACCAGAAAAAACAAAGTTTATCAGTCTTTATTCAAAGTTTCTGTACCCTGATACTAAAGACTTTCATGCCGCACAGAAAACATTTGAATTAAAGGCTCTCATTACCCCGACACCATCGGCGCCAACTAAAGTACTTTCGGATGTATAAAATTCAACCCGGCTATTCGTAGAGTTCCGTAGGGGCTCTACGAATTATTTAATAATCTCCAGTCTTTGACTGGCATTTGAAAAACTACAGCCGCAATGTGCCAC
>Ga0206806_1001_pt2 | contig 39258 bp, 37 predicted proteins | sample Alteio_BWOrgCont_60_FD_152911 | JGI IMG/M metagenome (GOLD analysis project Ga0206806, IMG submission 152911) | Enriched cells from forest soil in Barre Woods Harvard Forest LTER site, Petersham, Massachusetts, United States -... | ecosystem: Environmental > Terrestrial > Soil > Temperate forest >... | reverse complement strand
GGTAATACTGGAGCTACAGGTGCCACAGGAGCAACTAGTTCAACGGGTGCTACAGGTGCAACCGGAAGTACTGGTGCAACTGGTGGTACTGGAACTACGGGAGCAACGGGTGCAGCAGCTTCTTGCGGAATGGGTGAATTATTCCTTGATTCAGGAATGTTATTCTCTGGTGCAGTTGGTGGGATTATTAGTTTGACACCTTTTAATTTTAGTAATGTTGTTGTGCTTGCATGGCCTATGACTCCTTCAATTCTTGAAGTATTCGGTATCGGGGGAAGTTTTGATATTCCAATTGATATGGATAGAACTCAACCAGTTACGATAGTTGTACACATGCTTGTAGACAGTATACTTGATATAGTCGGAAATCAGGCAAAATTAGGATTATCTTTGGATATTGTTCCTAATAATGGATTGGTAGGTAGTGTTCCTCCAGCACAAAATCCAATTTTCTTTACTTCACCTGATTTTACTGTTATCCCTGCAGTGCCAACATTATCTCTCAATTATAGACAAGTTGAAGTGTCTACGACGGTTAATTTATCAGCTACAACTGGAACATGGGCATTTATAACCGTTGATCGAGTAGCACCAGCATCAAATGAGTATATTGGTATTGTTTATTTAACAACGATATCTGTGCAGTATCATAGACTTTGTTAATTAATATATTTTTGTAAGAAAGATCCTTCTTGTGTCATGCAAGGAGGATCTTTTTTTATATGTCATATTTATTTTTCATATATTTCGCAGTAAGGTTTTTCAGCGCATCTTTTGGGTTTTCAGGAGCGTATGCTTTCGATATTGACGAGGCCGTGTCCGCCGTAGCTTTACTGTGTCCTCCGAAGCTTTTAGCGAAGGATGGAGCGAAGGAGGAATTTATAACTGTATACGTACGAGCATTTTGCATGTGCCCACAATCAGTACAACGGCCTCCTTTGATGGTGGTGCAATCACACGCGCAATCAACTGAATGCCACTCTTTATTATCATATGGTTTTTGTAAATGTTCACTATTGTCGATGCAATAAGGACCTGCAGAGAGCGATGTTATTGATAGAGAAATGAGTAGTATTATTTTTTTCATGATTTTTCATCCTTTTTTTGATTATTTTCTTCTATTTCATACTGCTCAAAAAATGGTCGTTCATCGTCAGCTGAAAATCCACGAGGGCATGATACAAGGTTGGTATTGTGCAGCATGTTTGTGATGATAAACATTAAAAATATATAAATTCTCATAGAAATATCCTGTTTTATTAATTTACTAAATAAATCTTAATTTCATTTTTATTATAAAGGTTCAAAATTGCAAATGGCAATAACGAGTTGTCTTTTTGTTGAAAAAGAGGGTGGGATAAACGTTTCTTTGTTTTATATGAGATCGACTGTTTGATATGTGTTGATTTTCAATTATAAAATTTAATATGCTGTAATTGAGTTGTTTAATTGGGTATTTAGATAAAATTGGGGGCTCAGATGAAAAATATCAAAAATATCATAAAAAGAGGTTGTCTGTTTGGAATGATAATTTTTGTTGCAAACATTTTTCCTATGCGTATGACGGAAGTGGGTAAAAAGAGCTTACAATCATATATTCAAAAACAAAAAAAGCGGGAGAAGCAATACTTTATTTATGAAATGAATGATGAAAGTAATGGTATTTGGGTTGATAAAGAACTTGCTCAAAAATGCAAGACTATTAAAGCAATGGCAGAAGATTATGGTGGAGAGACCAATATCCCTTTGAATATACCGATTCATACAATAAAATTAGTTTTTGGTATTCTGGATAACAAAACTGACCAGCATAATCTTTCATTTGAAGAATTGATTGATGTAGCTAATGCATGTAATTTTTTAGATGTTCCAACAGATAAGATGAATGCTGTTTTAGTGGAAATCAAAGAAGTTATCGATCAAAGTGACGTAGAAAACATTGTCGTTAATCAAGTGTTAAAAAAATTGCATCCTGATTTACAAAAAGTGTTGTTTGTTAATATTTCTGATTATTTAAAAGATTGTATTATCAAAAAATATGTACAAGATAGAGGAAAATCACTCGTTGGTCATTCAGCCTCTGTTGGCTCAGTGGCAATGAATTCTGATGGTACAAAAATGATTTCTGGGTGTTATATTGATCAGCCCAAAAAGAATGTTATTTTATGGGATATGAATGATCCAAATAATATATTTTCTCATGATATTTTGGATAATTGTGGTATTGGTTTAGTAGCAATCAGTCCGGATGGTAAATATGCTATTGGGGATTCAAGTCGTCATTGGGGTAATTATTTATGGAATATAAGTGATCCAAATAATATTACATATAAGAGATTTAAGACTAATTTAAAAGGATTTAGCCCTGATAGTAAGAATTTTTTTGGAGGTGCTCTTACTATACGAGATGTAAATGATCCAGATAAGATCACTTCTAAACAAACGCTCATTAGTCATGGATATATTTTTTCAAAAGTATTTAGTCCTAATGGTAAGCTTATGGCTGGTACGGAATCACATGATTATCTTAAGGTTTGGGATATAAGTAGTGCAGAGATTAACAATCATGGATATGAGAAAAGTAAACAGGAAGACCTTGGAGGAATACTTTATTTGGCATTTAGCCCTGATAGCAAAAGTATTGTTTCTTGTGGAAATAAGCTTATTTTGTGGGATATAAGTGATTTACATAATATAACAAGTGCTGTGCTTGTTGATAATATAGCTGATCTTAATATAGGTAGAGTTGGTATAAATTCTCGTAGCGATATTTATAGCATGATATTGAGTCATGATGGCAAAAAAATTGCTTTAGGATATTGGAATGGATTTATGTTACTGGATATAAATAATCCACATAATAGAGTGCGAGTTGAATGTGGTCATGTACATTCAATGGTCTTTACTCCTAATGATAGACAGATTGTTACGGGAGGAAAATTTAGAAGAGTACTTTTAGAAGAATATCTTATTTTATGGACTCTGTTGACTGATGAAGAAGAGGCGCTACTCAACCAGATTAAAAATTACAATGCCAATCAAGTGCGATTGATATATCAGTTGTGTTTACAATCATCAAAAAAACAATCAATAGTATTGAAAAAGGATAGCGAAGAATATCAGATATTTATGACGTTGCCAGAAGATATGCGGAAATTATTGACTGATTTGTTTTTGCCCAAAGGCTGGTTTTCTGGTTGGTGGTAAATCCTTCGATACATTTTTGCAAGAGCAAAAACACTCAGGATAAATGGGGAAAAGGAAGCATGTGCTTCCTTTTTTACTTATTGCGTATTTTTAATACCCATCAGGTGTTTTGGTATGCCAGTCAGTTTTTTGTTGGAACGCATGACCAACTTGGTATAATAGTTCTTCTGATAAGTGAGGGCCGGCGATCTGCAACCCGATCGGCATGTTGTTGCTACTGATGCCACAGGAAATACTGGGGCTACTGGTAATACTGGAGCTACAGGTAATACTGGAGCTACAGGTGCCACAGGAGCAACTAGTTCAACGGGTGCTACAGGTGCAACCGGAAGTACTGGTGCAACTGGTGGTACTGGAACTACGGGAGCAACGGGTGCAGCAGCTTCTTGCGGAATGGGTGAATTATTCCTTGATTCAGGAATGTTATTCTCTGGTGCAGTTGGTGGGATTATTAGTTTGACACCTTTTAATTTTAGTAATGTTGTTGTGCTTGCATGGCCTATGACTCCTTCAATTCTTGAAGTATTCGGTATCGGGGGAAGTTTTGATATTCCAATTGATATGGATAGAACTCAACCAGTTACGATAGTTGTACACATGCTTGTAGACAGTATACTTGATATAGTCGGAAATCAGGCAAAATTAGGATTATCTTTGGATATTGTTCCTAATAATGGATTGGTAGGTAGTGTTCCTCCAGCACAAAATCCAATTTTCTTTACTTCACCTGATTTTACTGTTATCCCTGCAGTGCCAACATTATCTCTCAATTATAGACAAGTTGAAGTGTCTACGACGGTTAATTTATCAGCTACAACTGGAACATGGGCATTTATAACCGTTGATCGAGTAGCACCAGCATCAAATGAGTATATTGGTATTGTTTATTTAACAACGATATCTGTGCAGTATCATAGACTTTGTTAATTAATATATTTTTGTAAGAAAGATCCTTCTTGTGTCATGCAAGGAGGATCTTTTTTTATATGTCATATTTATTTTTCATATATTTCGCAGTAAGGTTTTTCAGCGCATCTTTTGGGTTTTCAGGAGCGTATGCTTTCGATATTGACGAGGCCGTGTCCGCCGTAGCTTTACTGTGTCCTCCGAAGCTTTTAGCGAAGGATGGAGCGAAGGAGGAATTTATAATTGTATATGTACGGGCATTTTGCATATGCCCACAATCAGTACAACGGCCTCCTTTGATGGTGGTGCAATCACACGCGCAATTAACTGAATGCCACTCTTTATTATCATATGGTTTTTGTAAATGTTCACTGTTGTCGATGCAATACGGACCGGCAAAGAGTGGTGTTACTGATAGAGAAATGAGTAGTATTATTTTTTTCATGACTTTTCATCCTTTTTTTGATTATTTTCTTCTATTTCATACTGCTCAAAAAATGGTCGCTCATCATCAGCTGAAAACCCACAAGGGCATGATACAAGATTGGTATTGTGGAGCATGTTTGTGATGATAAACATTAAAAATATATAAATTCTCATAGCAATATCCTGCTTTATTAATTTACCAAATAAATCTCAATTTCATTTTTATTATACAGATGCAAAATTGCAAATGGCAATAACCTGTTATGTTTTGATGGAAAAAATGAGTAAGATAACTATTTTTGTACATTATGCCAGATTGACTGTTTGATATTTGTTAATTTTCAATCTGAAGATCTAACATGCTGTGATTGAGTGGATTAACTCTTTGACACATCCTCTTTTTATTTGATTGACTTATAAATTCGTTTCTCTGTATGGATAAAGGCAGTCTGTTTTTTGTTATTTTCAAAAAAAAAGGGTTTACACATGAAAATGAAATATTATTCATTATTTTTTTTATTGGTGTTTGTTGCAGCAGCGCTTGATGTACGAGCTATAGAAAATATGTGTTGTGAAAATTCATTTTGTAAAACTGAATGCCCACGTGGTCCTCGCGGACATCGTGGACATCGTGGACATAAAGGTAATACAGGGGCAACTGGTTCAACTTCTCTGACTGATTTAGTTATTCCAAATTTAACGGTAATCAATTTTTCTGCAACGGATGCAGTTATAACAAATCTTACCGTACTAAGTTGCATAGATGGTGTTTGTATAGTTGGTCTAACGATAACTGATCTTGTGGCTGTATCTGCAGATATTGATTGTGATCTTACCGTTGGTTGTAATATCTCTATGAGTGATTCAATCAGTGGTGATGTTGGCAATATCATTAAAAATGGTGTGTCCTTTATTCATACATATCCTGCAGCATCACTCAATACGTTTGTTGGTGAAGGTGCGGGTAATTTCAGTATGACTGGTGCACAAAATACAGCTCTTGGTGCAAGTGTGTTAATGAATAATACAACTGGTGCGGGAAACACAGCAATGGGTGCTTTGTCTTTGTTAAGTAATACGACAGGTCAGCATAATACTGCAGTTGGCACCAGCGCTTTGCAGAGTAATACATCGGGCTGGTTTAATACAGCGGTTGGTTATTTATCGATGTTTATTAATACAACTGGAAGTCTTAATGTAGCGATTGGTGATACTTCTATGTCGAATAACATAACAGGTATGCAGAATGTTGCTATTGGGGTATCAACGTTTGCCTCGGGTGATAGTAATGTTATCATTGGATACGATGGGGGTAATAACGGATCGCAAAATGTTGGTATTGGTATGAGGAATTTATTTAATTGTAATTCCAATCAAAATGTTGCGATTGGTTTTGATTCAATGGCGGGTAGTTCTTCTGCAAATGGTAATAATGTAGCAATTGGGTATTTAGCTCTCCAAAATGCACAAGGTGGTTTTAATATTGCTATTGGTAGTAGTGCAGGCAACGGTTCAACGTTAAATTCTAGTGCCAATAATATTTATATTGCTAACAATGGTATTGATGAAAGTGGTGCAATTCGCATTGGAACGCTTGGTACTCATACAAGTTGTTTCATTCAAGGTATAGAAGGGGTTACCGTTCCGGGAGCTGTTCCTGTTCTTATTGATGGTGCAGGACAACTTGGTACAATCTTATCAACAAGAAGAGTGAAGCATAATATACGTGATATGGATGTTGATTCTGAAGTTATTTATGAACTTAATCCAGTAATTTTTGTATATAACAATGATCCTTCGGAAACAGAACAATATGGATTAATTGCTGAAGAAGTTGAAAAAGTGTTTCCTGGAATTGTGGTAAGAGATGCTGAGGGCCAACCTCATACCGTTCAATATCAAGTGCTCCCGATACTTTTATTAAATGAAGTACAGAAACAACATGCAGCATTAGAACAACAGAAGATAGACTTTTCTCATGCATTAGAAATTATTAATAATCGTTTGGCTGCTCTAGAAAAGCATCCGAAAAATGTGAGTAATTTGACATCTGCTTAACAAAAAAAGAGCTCTGGGTAAAAACCAGAGCTCTTTTTTACTGATTACGTATTTTTTAATACCCAGCAGGTGGTTTGGTATGCCAATCAGTTTTTTGCTGAAATGCATGACCAACTTGGTACAACAGTTCTTCCGATAAATGAGGCCCAGCGATTTGCAACCCGATCGGCATGTTGTTGCTACTGATGCCGCATGGTAATGAAAGTGATGGAATGCCTGCTAAGTTCATTGCGCAGGTGAAGTAGTCCTGCAGATCCATTTTAAGTTTATCATTCGCAAATGCGCCAAATTTAAATGCAGGAGCAGGGTGCACTGGCATCACCAGAACATCAACATCAGCAAATGCTTGTTTAAATTCGTGACTCATTAATCGCTGTACTTTTTTGGCATTGTTATAAAATTGTGCCGCATGACCAGCTGAAAGAACATAATTGCCAACTAAAATGCGTGCGCGTACTTCTTCACCAAAACCATCATGACGTGTGGCGCAATACATTTTTGATAATGTTTGTGCTTTTTTGTTTCGTAATCCATAACGAACACCATCAAAACGTGCCAAGTTTGATGCAGCTTCTGCGCGACTTAAAATAAAGTATGTTGCTGCAGCGTAATCAAGTGTTGGAATTTTGATATGTTTGATCGATGCGCCTTGTTGCTCAAAAATTTTAAGTGCAGTTTCAATGGCGCTGACAATTTCAGGTTCAACACCTTCTGCGTGAAGGGCGTTGCTGACAACGCCAATGCGGATATTTTTTGGGAGAATACCAGTGAGATTTTGTGTGTAATTTTTTTTGTCAGTTTGTTGCATTGATGCGTCATTACTGTCTTTGCCGGCAATCACCGAAAGGACACGTGCATTATCATACACAGTTCGCGCCATGATTCCTATTTGATCAACGGATGATCCGTAGGCAACTAATCCATAGCGGGAAATTAATCCATATGTTGGTTTTAATCCCACAATGCCACACAGTGCTGATGGTTGATTCACTGAACCACCAGTTTCAGAACCAAGTGCCCATGGCACAAGCCCTGCAGCAACTGCAGCAGCTGAACCGCCACTTGATCCACCAGGTACGCATGTAAGATCCCAAGGATTGTGCGTTTTTTGGAAAGCTGATGTTTCAGTTGAACTTCCCATGGCAAATTCATCCATGTTAGCGCGTCCAATGAGTAATGCGCCAGCTTTTTTAAGGCGTGTAATTGCAGTTGCATCATACGTTGCTACAAAATTTTCTAATATTTTTGATGCGCATGATGTAATGCGGCCTTCTTGGCAGATGTTATCTTTAATAAGACCCGGAATGCCAAATAGTTCGCCATCTTGAGTATTGCTATTGTGTAAAATTGATGCTTTATCAAATATTTCTAATGCAGAACCAATATCCTTATCGAATGCTTCAAAACGGCGTAAGTAAAATTCGAGAATTTCTTCTCGAGTGATTTCTTTTTTTGCTAATTTTTCTTCTAATTCTTTGATGGTGATAAATGGATGGATGCTCATATGCTATTGACCTTCAATAATTACTGGAACAACGAAAAAGTTCTCTTCACGTTCTGGTGCTTGTGCAAGAATAGTTTCTGAATTGCAAGGAATAACAATATCCTCACGTTCAATATTGCTGTTTTTGAGTGAAGGAATATTAACATCTTGTGCTATTTCTTGGACACGTGCAGCATAACTGAGTACTGCGCCAACGTGTTGCATTGCTGCAATGATTTCTGTTTCAGAAAGTTCTATGTGCGAGAGACGTGCAATTTTTTCAATTTCTTCTTTGGTGATAGGTTGTGTCATTAATTTTCCTTTGGTTTAAACCGTTGGTGTTTTCCAATGTTCACTACGGAATCTTCTAATATACCAGATGCTCATTAATGCATTGCCAAGGTAAAATGATCCGTAAAGCAGAACAAGTTTTACTACTTCATTGCTAAATGTCATCCGTGATAAAAGATACGACATTGGAACAAAATAACAAAAACAGGTAACAAATCTTACGATCATGACAATGCGAACATTACCAGCGCCACGCAGCGCTCCTGATAGGATTAATTGTATCAAATCAAAAATAATAAATATACTCAGGAGCGGAAACGCTTGCATCGCTAGATCAGTAAAATCACCCTTTTTATCAAAAATGGCGATGATGTATTCCCGTTTATAAATAAAAAATCCAAGAACAATTGATACCATTCCCGATGCTAAAATCATTATTTTTTTGATATTAACCTTGATGCCTTCCCAATTTTTAATACCAACATCATTGCTCACCAGAAACGTAATAACTTGTGCAAACGCAAGTGCAGGTAAAAATGCAAAACGTTCCATATCTTTGACCACGCATGCAGCAGCAATTCCATTGGTACCCATTGTTGCAACCATTTTACCGAGCCACACATATGCCCATGCCATAACTGCTTTATCAAGCATCACTGGCCATGAAACTGAAAGAAGATGTTTAACATACGAAACGTCAGTGAGGGTTGAAAAGAGCTTGATGCCATATTTACGATTTTTTTCATTGAACAACACATATCCCAGTGCAAGGGTCATCATGCTTCCGTATTGAATGATGGTTGCAATTGCTGAACCTTGCAGACCCATTGCAGGAAATCCCCATTTTCCAAAAATAAGTACATAATCAAAAAAAACAAAAAGAATTGATCCAAAAATAAAAATTTTCATAGGAGTACGGGTGTTTTTGATACCTCGTAAAAACCCCACTAATGCGAGATAAATAAACATGCATAAAACGCCGACAGCGCGTAGGCGTAAAAAAGGAACACCCAATGTTATAATTTCATCTGAAACGCCGTACCATGCATAAATAGTAGATGCACCAAAAAAAAGAAAACTACCAAAAAGTATGCCTATAATAGTAGTAATCCAAAATGCATCACGGATGGTACGACCAACATTTTCAAAAGAGTTTTGCCCGTTAAATTGACCGCTGATAACAATGGTTCCCACTGAAAGAGCTTCGCCAACTTTGATGATTAAATGTAAAAAACTGTTAGTAACGCCAAGTGTTGCATAGGTGTGTACTGAGGCGAGTGATCCAATGAATGCTGCATCAAGCCAGAAGGGCATTGCGTATAATAAAAAATTGGTGACGAACTCAGGTAAGAAATACCATAACAATGTGCTGTATTTTTCACCTTTTTCATCTTTGTAAATGGCATGCAGATAGCGTGAGAGAAAACTTCTTACCATGTTTGTGACCTATTTTAAATTGATTTTCATCTCTAGCGCTCGTCCTGAGCCTGTCGAAGGATATCTTTGAGCGCATTAAAAAATTTTATTCCTTAATTGTGGACAGGTTTTCAAAAAAAACAAATTTTCTCTGTTTGTTGTCTATTGTATAGAGTACCTCTTTTTTTATAAAAGGCGCTTCTATTTTTTCAGGAACCCATTGTTGTGATGCCCAATAGACCAAGGTTGCATGTTTATAAGGAGACGTTGGTTTAAAGATTCGCACAAGTTCTTCTGGTTGGAGTGATGCGCGGGCAAAGAAGTAATCCACATTATATTCTGTATTGCGCAAGAAAGTGCGCCAATCATGTGGATAGATAGTGATATTATCAAGATTAAATTCTTTAATAATATGTTCCAAAAATGTTCTTTTTTTGTTGTTGACTTCAATCAGTATGGTGTGCAGATGAGGAAACAGAATTTTTAAAGGAATGCCTGGAAACCCTGCTCCGGTGCCGATATCAGCAGTTGAGTGTATTTTTGTAAAATCAATATATCGCGCTAGCGCAAGAGAATCATTAAAATGGTACTGGATAATATCAGCTGGGTTGGTGATTGCGGTGAGGTTAAATTTATTGTTCCATTCGATTAAAAGTTCCAGATATCGGTTGAACATATCAGTTTGAGTTTTTGTTAAGGTTGATGAAAAATCAATCTCTGGATGCGGCTTGTTCACTTTTATTCCCTTGAAATATAGCTTTTATATTTTGATCTATGGTACCATGATTATGAGCAAAATACAATTTGTATTACCTGTGGGGCGGTATATGAAAAAAAGTTATGGTCTTGTGGTGTCGGTATTATTGTGTTGTATGAGGGTTGTAGCTGATCCTACAATCACTTTCTTTTTTAAGTCTGCTCCTGATATACAAAAAATCAGTCAAAAAATAAGAAAACCGGGTAAATTAGCGCAGCATACTGTGCATGGTATTATTCAACATATTCCGGTGGCAGGAATTTTAGTTACCTACGCTGGGTATGTGACAACATCAAATTATAACGGAGAGGTTGTTGTACCACGAAAACATCAAAAAGAACAAGTGACTATTTTGGTGACGCCAGAAATGACCCCGATTGCGTTGTTTGAAAATACTATTTTGCATTGGCAACTTGTACCGGGAATGCCAGCACATATGTATTCATGTGAACTGAAGCATAATGAAAAAACGGGAGGTTATTATTGGAATACACAAGAAGTTCCGTTGCCAGCAGATAAGATTATTCCTCTTTCAGCGATGATTATTGTTGCAGATCCAAAAAATATTACCGTAAAAGCAGGACAAACCGTGACTAATGAAACTGCAAATCTTGTATTGCCAGATATCTTTGTAGAAAAAGGAATTAACATTGTAAAAAACGATTCGTATATGTTGACTGTACGTCATCTCTTTAAACCTGTTGATACGCAAGAAAAGCGAGAACCACTCAAAATGCTGACTCATATTGTTGATTAAAAAGGAGCGTCATTTTTTTAAATTATAAATCCTGCTATACTAGATGGGCATTATTCCACATTCTTTGAGGAACGTGATATGAAGTTACAAATTTCATTTGATCTTATTGATTTAGATAAGGCGATTGCTATTGGTTCAAAAGTTGCTCAATATGCCGATATTATCGAAGTGGGGACAATTCTTATTTATCATCACGGCACCAATGCCGTCAAACAGTTCAAAGAAGCATTTCCTGATAAAATTATTGTAGCTGATACCAAAATTGTCGATCGAGGCAAAGAAGTTGTCGATCTATTTGCTGGTGCAGGAGCAGATTGGATTACTGTCATGGCGGGAACATCGGCTCATGTTATTCATGCAACAACTACCGCTGCGCATCATGCAAATGTTAAAGTAATGCTTGATTTAATTGATTCTAATTCTGTGGGGCAATCAGCGCTTGAAGCAAAAAATCTTGGTGCTGATGCACTGTTATTCCACCAGCCGTATACTGAGGCTGAAGCGCTCGTCTTTCTTGATAAGTGGGATATGATAAAAGGCAATAGTAATTTGCCTATTTTTGTTTCTGCAAAGATCAATCGTGAGAATGTTGATAAAATTGTGGCCCTGAGGCCGGATGCGATCATTGTTGGTCTGAGTATTACCGAAGCTGAAGATAGCGCGCAGGAAGCCCAATATTTTTCTGATTTAGTGGGGAAGTTGTAAGTATCAAAATTTCATAGATAATTGCATTGCGGGATTACCGTAATCATCGCGCGTTAATCCAAGATTAAAATCTCTTTTGTGTGCTAATCGTGAATCAATGAGCCGATTTGCTGAAAATGCGTACATTGCACCAAATCCAGCACCGGCTATCATTTGTGAAAGATAGTGGCGGTTACTTGATAAAAATATGATACTCACAAAAACTGCAACCCCACCCAATGGTATTGCAAAATTGGGGCCAAAACGCATGCCATAAAGTACAGCGGTATATGTTGCTTCAGCCAAATGCCCTGATGGAAATCCACCAAATTTACGTTGATGTTTTGCAAATTTTTCATGAAATGGTCTTTTACACACATCAAAATCTAATTTTTTAATAATATCTTTGGCGAGTAAAACAAAAGGCATACCAGTTAAAAAAATTTGACTGGTTTTTTGCATATCATCATTGTGGCTGAAAATAGCTTGTAATCCTAATAATGTGATGGGAATTCCAATACTTAAGCGTGCTGTTTCCTTGACCCATTGAGCTGGTTCATATCTATTTTTTTTGTGCCGTTGATCAAAAAAACAGTGATGAAGTTTTTCATCAATCATGCGTGCACCAACAAAAAAAGGTGCAGTTGTGACAAATATTTTAACTGAATCCCATGAAAAAAGACCTAAATTAATCCATACTGCATCACTTGCTACTTCTCCAAGAACCTGCGTGACACGGTTTTTTGCGGGAGGTTTGTCACGTAACCAAGGTTTATTCGCTCGTTTTTCGCGGGCTTGCAATGTGCCTTCTTTTCTCTCTTTTGTTTTTTGATTGCGGCGTTCCACATAATTGCTGAGTGATTTGGTGGTATCCGAGCTTAGCATCATGAAGCTGCTTGATAGTGCACAAAAGTAAACCGCTTTTTTTGAATAATTCATTGCCGCCCTAATTATGAGAGCTAGCTTAGTAATTTCTTACAATACTCTTTTATAATCGGACCTAATTTTGGATTTTTGAATGCAATATCAATGTTCGCTTGTATCCATCCAAGAGGGTTGCCAACATCATACCGAGATGTTTTCATAACATATGCAATCACGCGTTCGCCATTGCGCATCATATCTGCAATCCCATCAGTTAATTGAATTTCATTACCTGCACCGGGTTTGGTGTTTTCAAGAGAAGCAAAAATACGCGGAGAAAGAATATAGCGGCCTACAATTGCTAAATTTGATGGCGCTTGATCAACAGCAGGTTTTTCAACAAGTGCATTGACATCAAAAATGCCATCTTCTAACTGTTCCTTGATGGCAACAATACCGTATGATGAAACTTTTTCACGAGGAACTTCTAAAACTCCAATCACTGAAGCGTTGTATTTTTGTGCAACTTCAACCAATTGAGCAAGCGCAGGAGTGTCACCAACCATAATTTCATCAGGTAAAAAAATACCAAAATATTCATTGCCAACAGCTTCTTTTGTCTGTAACACAGCATGACCAAGGCCAAGCGCTTTTGGTTGTGGAACAAATTCAAATTGTGATGCATCGATCACTTTATTGATGCTTGTCAAAAGATCTAATTTGCCACGTTCAGCCAGTTCATCTTCAAGTTTTGGTTGATGAGAAAGGAAATGTTTCAAAGCTTGTTTATCATCATTTGCGATAACAATAAAATCAGTAATATCTGATGCAAGGCCTTCTTCAAGAATTAATTGAATTGATGGTTTTTCTAAGATGGGTAACATTTCTTTGGGGATTGATTTTGTGTACGGTAAAAAGCGTGTTCCAAGACCAGCTGCAGGAATAACTGCTTTATTTATTTTCATAACCACTTCCATAGTTTGCGATGTTTGTGCTGTAAAAAGCATGCAAACAATAACTAATAATTTTTTCATAACAAATTCCCCTTTTTTTTATTCCCTAAATTACATCTTACTCCAATCGGGGTCCCCATTGGAATAAAATGAAAATGGGGTTATAAAAATGGGGTTATGAAAACTGGTTGAGGAACTTGATTTTGCTGGAATGGAAGAGGCGAATATCATTAACACCATATTTAATCATTGCAATGCGTTCAATCCCCATGCCAAATGCAAATCCAGAATAGATATTTGGATCAATGTTACTTGCGCGTAATACATTGGGATGAACAAGGCCGGTACCAAGTATTTCAATCCAACGTGTGTGTTTGCACACTGAGCATCCATTTTGGCAGAAAGGGCATGAGATATCAATTTCTAATCCTGGTTCAACGAAAGGGAAAAATCCTGGACGTACGCGAATTTCTAATGTGTTATTCTCAAATATTTTACGGAGAAATGCATGAGCGGTAGCGAGTAAATTACTTACTGAGATATGTTTATCAACTAATAATATCTCTGCTTGCGTGAACAAAAAATCATGTGTTTGATCAGTTGCTTCTTTGCGATACACGCGCCCTGGTGCAAATATTGCAATGGGAGGTTGACTTGTTTCCATTGAGCGTGCTTGCATATTTGAGCATTGAGTTCGTAACATCATTCCTTTTTTTTCTAAAAAGAATGAATCTTCCGCGTCACGTGCTGGATGATCTGCGGGAATATTAAGGGAATCAAAATTGTAATATTCATTTTCTACTTCCGGACCATCAACAATATTGTATCCCATGGAAATAAAAATATCTTCTAAATCAGTGATGATTTGTGTGTAAATATGAGATGTTCCTTTAAGTTCGTCAAATTTGTACGCAGAAACATCAAAGTTTTTATGTGATAATTTTTTCTGAGCAGATTCTTCTTGTTTGAGTGCTGTTGCGCGTGCATCAAGTTGTTCTTGTGCTTGCTGTTTGAGTTGATTGAGTAGTGGACCAACTATTTTTTTGTCTTCAAGAGATAAGTTTTTAAGTTGTTCCATGAGGTCAGCAATTTTGCCTTTACGACCTAAAAAAGCGACACGGATTGATTCGAGTGAGTTTTCGTCACGCGCAGCTGCTAATGCAGTTGTGAGTTCTTGTTTGATGATTTCGAGTTCTTGTGAGAGGTTTTTCATAGTATTTATCCATATTTTATATGTAATCAAAATAACAAAGAATAATATCCTTGGCAATTGAGTGAGAATTATAGAATAGTGAAATGATAAAAAATATTATTTCAAAATAAGGGAGTTCAGATGAAGAAATTAAGATTGTTACTGCCATTGCTGATATTTGGCATTGTTGCAGTATGTGATGATGATGTCACCAGAAAAAAACATTTAGAACCTTGTAATAAGCATGAAGAAGTTATTAATGCAGACAATAGTGAATTTCTTGCGCAAACTCTTGCTGCAGATGATATTTTTGAAGAAACATATGTTCCGCAACCAGATATGTTTCCAACAAAAAAAGCGGCAATTATAACATGCATGGATTATCGATTGAATGATTTTTTAAGTACGGTGACTCCTGGTACCTATATTTTACGTAATGCTGGTGGAAGAGTCACTGAAGATTGGATTAGATCGATTATCATTCTTTACAAATTACTTGGAATAGAAGAAATAATGCTTATTCAACATACTGATTGTGGTATGCAAAAATTTACTGAACATGTTATGAATAAGTTGTTACGTGGTAGTTTGGTTAAAGCGACACTTGTGAAAAATTGTAACACCACACTATGCCCTCTACAACCCAACAGTGCTTGTAAATGGATTAACACAAGCAGCTGCTGTGGGACAAATCCATGTAAAGGTGGATGCATTGATTGGCGTACTATTAATCACGGATTGTTTGATTCAGTACTTGAAGATGTTAAAGCAATTCGTAACCATCCATTGATACCATCAAATATTCCAATATATGGATATATTTTTGATGTGCTCACAGGTGATTTAATTCCAGTTCCAAAAGCTATCAAAGCGGGTAGAGCTAAGCCATTATATTGTAAGAAATAACGCTTTCTCTATTGACAAAAGCGCACAAACAGGTACCATACATACTATGTATTGATAGTTTTTATTAGCCGGGGTAGCTCAGTGGTAGAGCGGAAGCCTGAAGAGCTTCGCGTCGTTGGTTCAATTCCGACCCCCGGCACCAGCCTTCGCCAAGGCTACGGCTGGCACGGCCAGCTTTTTAAAGGTTGGATATTAATATTTTGAAATAGTTTGCTTATTCAAGGCGAAAGCTGTCCGCCATAGCTTTAGCGACGGCTGGACTAACTGATAAAAAGTCAGATTAAAATTTTTCTTTATTAAAATCCCATCAAAATTTTCTTTTCAAATCCTTGCATATCTTTTCTAGTTATTGTTAATTCTTTTTTATCGTGGTAATTTTTTTATTTATGTACTATACGTTCCACGAAAAAGGGAAAAAGTATGAATAAAATATTTTTTGTAATGCCATTGATAGCATTTTGTTCTTTTGTAGCTGCAATGGATCATCCATCTCCACGTTTTCCACAAAAAAAGGTAGATAGCGGTCAACTGCGTGATGGAGTACGTAGAAAATTGAGCAATCCTGTGGCGAGGATCCAAGTAGATGAGAAATTTAATGAGGTTATGACCAAAAAGGAAACGCAACCTTCGTTTTCCCCAAGAGATACTTACCAAAGCATACAAGACAATAAAGTAAGAGAAATGAATTTGAGAAGGCGTAGTGAAGGTTTTGATACAAAATAATCCTTTGATCGGCACAAACGAGCGCAGCGAGTGGTGCTAAAAAAAAATAGGAATTATATGAAGCAGACGCAATTTGATAAACACACAATTGCATGGTTTAAGATTGCTGAATGTGTGTCTCGTGGTGAAAAAGAGCGTGCATTGGGTGTATACCGTCTGCTTTCTCATTCTTTTAATGATAATGCTCTTAAGTGTCAGCTTGAAGCTGATATTTATTGTTCTTTTGGCGAAACCGAGCAAGCAATTGTTTTATATCAACAAGCAATGGAGCTGTATCAAAAATCTCATCGTACTCTTGAAGCATCAGCAGTTGGTGAGCATCTCAAAAAATTAAGATCATAACCCGCATCGTATCGTAATATTCTGGTTTTCGAGTTCTTGTGCCTTTTCAGCACTCAAAAGAATTTTTTCTTTTGTTGTTAAGCGCAATTTTTTTTCATTTTCTTGAAAGATAACGTGAAGGGGTGCACTGCCCTTGGTGAGTTGTTGTTTGATTGCAACAATGTTTTCTTCAGTAATATCATCTGGTAATGTGAGCGATATATATTCAATGATAGGCCATTCGCTGAGAGCTAATTCAATAGGAACAATATCATTTGCCTTTATTTTACAGCCAATGTCTGAACTGATATCAACTGTTCCTTTAATCATAAAAACATGATATGAGCTGAGCCATTTTTCAGTTTTTGCAAATGTTTTAGGAAACGCGATAATTTCTGCAGTGCCTGACATATCTTCAAATTGCAAGAAAGACATTCGATCACCTTTTTTGGTGACAATGTCTTTTCGTGTTTTTAGTAATGCACAGCTGATGGTTGTATATTCACCAGATGCTGTTTTTGCTTTTTCTGCTGCAGCTTCAAATGATTCAATTGCAAACCACGCGCATTGTTTTTTGTATGTTTCAAGTGGGTGTGAGCTGATGTAAAAACCGATAACGTCACGTTCTTTTTCCAGCTTTTCTTTATCCGACCAATCACTTAATTGCGAAAATGAATACAATTCATCTTCATTATTGCAATTAGATTTGTTCGCAGAAAACAAATCTAATTGCCCAGTTAAGCTATTTTTTTTATGAGTTGTTGCAAGATCGATGATATGTTCAACTTCTTTGTATTTTTGTGCACGGTTGCCGTGCAATGTATCAAATGCTCCTGCGCACACAAGGCTTTCAATAACTCGTTTATTTGCTGTACGCAAATCTACACGTTTACAAAAATCGAACAGATCTTTAAATGGACCTTTTTTGCTGCGTTCTTCAATAATATTTTCAAGTGCGGCAAGACCAACATTTTTAATACCTTGTAATCCGAATAAAATGTTGCCGTTAACAACAGAAAAATCAACGCTTGATTGATTGATATTTGGCATCAATAATGTAATGCCTAAATCTTTTGCTTCTTGCAGATAGAAAGACATTTTATCTGGATGTGTTGCTTCGAGTGAAATAAGGCATGCCAAAAATTCAGGTAAGTAATTTGCTTTAAGATATGCAGTTTGGTATGTAATAAGTGTATATGCAGCAGCATGTGATTTGTTAAAACCGTATCCAGCAAAGTATGCAAGTAAATCAAACAGTTCTTGTGCTTTTTTAGCGTCAAAGCCTTTTTCAGAAGCTCTCTTAACGAATATAGCGCCTTGTTCTGCCATGACTTCTGCTTTTTTCTTACCCATTGCACGACGTAAAATATCTGATTCTCCTAATGAATACCCACCAATGACTGATGCAATTTTCATGACCTGTTCTTGATAAATAATAACGCCAAATGTTTCAGCTAAAATGGGTTCTAATTCAGGGAATAAATATTTAATTGGTTGGCGACCATGTCTGCGTTCAATAAAATCATCAACCATTGTTCCTGCACCGAGTGGTCCTGGTCTGTAAAGAGCATTAAGAGCAACGAGATCTTCAAATTTATCAGGTTTAAGTTTGCGTATGACTTCTTTTAATCCACTTGATTCAAATTGGAACACTCCTGATGTTAATCCTTGGCCCATAAGCTCAAATGTTTTGGGATCATCGAGTGCAAGTTTGTTCATATCAAGTGAAACGCCATGATTTTTTTTCACCAGCTGCAGTACACGGTCAATAAGCGTAAGGTTTTTAAGGCCCAAGAAATCTATTTTCAGAAACCCAATAGCTTCAAGTTCTGTCATTGCGTATTGTGTGACCAATTCATTACTTTTTGGTGGTATATAAACCGGCAACACTTCATCAATTGGTTCAGGTGAAATAACAATACCAGCAGCATGTTTTGATGCATGGCGGGTGAGACCCTCAAGTCTAAAAGCAATATCAAAAATATGTTTTGTGCGCGGATTATTGTTGATCAGTTCTGCTAATCGCGGTTCTTGTTCAATCGCTTCAGTCAACGTGATTTTAAGTTGTTCAGGAATAAGATTGGTCATTGCATTGGAATCTTCAAATGAAAATCCAAGGACACGCGCAACATCTTTAATCACACCTTTTGCCATCATGGTACCAAACGTGATGATGTTGCAAACTTTGTCATGGCCATATTTATCACGCACGTAATTAATAACTTTATCACGTCCTTCAATACAAAAATCGATATCGATATCAGGCATGCTGACACGTTCAGGATTTAAAAAACGTTCAAAAAGGAGATTATATTTGAGTGGATCAATGTTAGTGATTTGTAGCGCCCATGCAACAAGTGACCCTGCTGCAGAACCACGGCCTGGACCAACAGGAATGCCATTCCGATATGCCCATTGAATAAAATCACTCACCACCAAAAAATAACCAACAAAGCCCATGCGTGTAATAAGATCAATTTCCAATTCTAACCGATCATCATATTCTTGTACGCGATCAGGTACAATCAGTTGTTCATCTTTTAACCGTTGCAATCCAATGCGGCACATGTGCGCAAAGTATGTTTCTTGCGTATAATTTTCAGGAATAATAAATTGTGGGAAAAAAAGCTTATCTGTTTCAAAATCAAAATTGCACATGTCGGCAATTACGCCAGCATTCCACACAGCCTCTTGGTGATCTTTAAATTCATTAAGCATTTGTTCTGTGGTACGCATGTACGCGCGGCAATCACCAAAACTGAAACGGTTAGCGTCAGATAATTTTGATTGTGTTTGCACCGAAAGCATAATTTCATGCGCTTCATGATCATCAAGTGAAACATAATGACAATCACCTGCAGCAACACAATTCAGGTTTTTACGTTGCGCCAACTCAAATAATTTTTGATTTAAAATAGTTTGTTCTTGTTGATCTTCTGGTTGCACTTCAAGGAAAAAGCGATCACGTCCAAATACTCTCAAAAACCAGTCAACGCGCTCTTCTGCTTCTTTGATATTGTTTGCCATTAACAGTTTAGGAATATGGCCGCCAAGACACGCGCTGGTTACAATAAGACCCTCTGAATGTTTTTCCAAGATGTTGTAATCGATACGAGGTTTAAAATAAAAACCTTCTTGATATGAATATGAGATGAGTTTGCAAAGATTTTTGTATCCAGTTGCGTTTTGCACAAGAATAATTAAATGATAATATTTGTTGTCTTGATTTTTTACTTTTGCATCTTCAGTAAAATAAGCTTCCATGCCTAAAATTGGTTTGATGCCAGCTTTTTTACATTTCTGAAAAAATTTGACCGCAGCAAAAATATTGCCGTGATCTGTTATGGCAAGAGCTTTGTAGTTATTTTTTTGTCCAAACTCTACAAGTTTGTCCAGTGATATAGCTCCATCAAGGAGAGAATATTCGGTATGAAGATGTAAATGCGTAAAATGTTGCGACATACTTTGTTTGTGTTTTCAAAAATTGTTCAAGTTTATAAGTTATAAGAATAAGGGATATTGAGAGAAATGTTGAGTAATAAATATTTATATCTTTATGATTGGACATTCTTCAAGAATGTTACGTTCAACATATATTTTGAACATAGATATTATCATAAATGAAAACGCATAAAAGTATGCACAAGATTCAATAGTTTCCATTATTGGTGTTTCTTCGTGGCAAATTAATTTACCGTACTCTACATGACACTGTTGTCCCAACACTTTGAATTTTTCACCATCAGGACTGTTTGTTACGTTATATAATGCCATTCTTGTTTCATGTAATAATGAATTATGACGAATTGTATTGAGTACCAATCCAATTGGTAGAAGAGTTATCGCTGTCAATACACAAAAAAGACGGGAATCATACCATCTATATTCTTTTGATATTTGATCTGTGAATAACCTCATGATTGTATCAGTACAAAATTTTTCTTTTATCTCTTCATTACCGCATTGAAGTGCTTTTTTTTGTCGTTTGTTGATGAATATTGTGCTGTTATCTACCCATTCAGCTATAAAAGTAGGTTGAGTTGATGCTATCTTAATAAGTTGTTGTCGTGTTTTTTTAGGCAATCTAAAAAGTAAGCCAGCATGGTGTTGTATTGCAGATGAATGTTGCAATTTTTTATGAAGATTCTGATAAAACTGGTGAGCATACCATAATGGAGTTGCATCAAATAGCTGCGCTGATTTTTCATCATGATCAAGCAAAAAGGTGAGAATGTGTAATCTCACCTTTTTTTCTTCTAAAAGAGCCATATTAAAAGTCCATGATTCTGCAAGAGGAATTAAGAGTTTGTTACGTTCTTTTTTTGGCAAAACATTAAAACATGGACGTACGTCTTTAAGAGATAATTTTGGAATATCTTGAATGCAATGTATCTGGAAATCCTTTTCCATTGCATACGATAATGTGGAAGTAATGAAGATACAAAATACAAGCGTGATGTTTGTTTTTGTCATAGCTTTATATTTTAATGGTCATCCAGAAGTTGTTCTAATTGATGAAAGCTATCAATGATTTCGTGTAACTTTTTTAAGCCTATTGTGAATTCTGCTGTTTTAGCTAAATCAAGAGCTGTGTTTCCCTCATGGTTTTTGGTGGTACACAGTTGATAGTTCAATTCTAGACTGTTTTCTTTAAGAAGTTCTTCTAAGCATGCAAAACCATGAATGCATGTAGCAAGATGTAGTGGTATGCTACCAAAAGAATTAGGAATATCTAGTTTTGTTCCATGTTCTTTGAGAGTTTTTACGCAATCAGATTTGTCAAACCATACTGCAGTATGCAGTGGCGTGGCATTAAAATCGCAGTGTGTTGAATTGATATTAGCACCAGCACTCAGTAAGAGTTTGATAATTCCAACATGACCTTTTTCTGCAGCGCAATGTAAAGGAGTTGAGAGTGCTTTAAATTGTCCAGGGTTATTAACGTCTTTAGTAAAAATTTCTATATTCACATGATGTCCGTCTTTAATAAGTCGTTCAACATTTTTTTCATCTCCAGCAAGGCAAGCGAGCTGTAAATGAGAATAGTTTGGATCCATTGCTTGCAGATGAGATATATTCCACACACAAAGTACCAATGTAATGATTGTTTTTTTTTGTAATGGAGTAATCATGGAGCGTATTCCTTTAAACGATATTTTGAATCTGTTCACGTATTTTTTCAATTTCAACTTTGACGTTAATTGCATGAGTGCTGATTGTTGCATCAGAACATTTTGATGCGATGGTATTGATTTCTCGTCCCAATTCTTGAAGTGTAAAATCAAGACGTTTACCTTTTTCAGTTTCTTGAGAACTTAAGTTGGTAATCAGTTGATCCAAATGGCTATTCAAACGAGTAATTTCTTCATGAATATCAATTTTATCAAGCATGGAATATAAACCACTTTTTTGTGCATCAGCCATGAGATTATCAGAAGCTCCAATGTCTTGCAATGTTGCATGAACTTTTTTCTTCCATTCCTCAACAACAACATGAGCTTGTTCGGAAATGATTTTCATTTCAGTTCTAATAATACCAACGCGTTTATCAAGATCAGCTGCTAATCTGTTTCCTTCTGCTGCTCTATCTTCTATAACTTTGTTGATAACTTCTGTCACTGCATCAAGAATCTGTTGTGTTGAAGTTTCGTCAAGTGGTTGTTCTTCTTTTGAAAAAATATTAGGCAAACGCAAAATATTATCTAATTTGATGTTATCAGTCAGTCCATATTTTGTTGTAATATTTTTCATGGCGGTCATATAACCATCAATGACGTTCATTGCTGGTGTGATTGCACCTTCAAAAATATTAGGATTACTTAAATAAAGCGTAAAATAAAGATGCCCGCGGCGTAATGTTTCTTTGAATTGTTTAAGGAGCACTGTTTCAAGGTGAGATAAGCCAAGTGGCAATTTGATAGAAGCTTCAAAAAAGCGTGAATTAAGTGATTTTAAATTGATTGAAACGCTTGAACGTTCCCCCGATGGTGTTGTTATGACAAATGTTTTTGATGCAAAACCTGTCATGCTATAGAGTGTGTATTTTTTCATTGGCCTGTCCTTCGTAGCTTTAGCGGAGTAGGAGATTACCCTAAATTCGTATAGACATTTTCCACATCATCATGATCTTGTAGCGTTGATAAAAATTCAACTGCTTTTTCAGCTTTATCTTCTGGTAACACAACATTGGTTTTTGCTACCCATTCAAGTGCAGCATTCTCTATTTTTAAACCAGTTTTTTCAACTGCATTTTTAACTGCTGCAAGAGATTTGCTATCACAATAAATGGAAATATTTTCACCATCAATTTGAATGTCTTTGATATCATAATCAATGAGTTGTTCAAGGAGTTCATCTTCAGTGGTTTTACCGATTGCGTTAATAACACCTTGTTTTTCAAACATCCATGCCACGGTACCAGTTTCGCCAAGTGTGCCATTATTTTCAGAAAATAAACGACGGAATTCAGCAACGGTGCGATTTTTGTTATCAGTGATAACATCGACCATGACTGCGATTCCGTTTGGTCCGTATCCTTCATACATACATTCTTCATAAGATTGACCAGGAAGTTCACCGGTGCCTTTTTTAATAGCACGCATTGTATTTTCTATGGGCATGTTTGCTTCACGCGCTTTTTCCATTAGGAGGCGTAAACGAGGATTACCATCAGGATTGCCGCCACCTTCACGTGCTGCTATGGTAATTTCTTTGATGAGTTTGGTAAAAACTTTTGCTCTCTTGCCGTCTTCTTTAGCTTTTTTATGCTTAATATTGGCCCATTTACTATGACCTGCCATGGCGTTTATGCTCCGCAATTGATAAGGATTTCTAATATAAAAGTGTGGTATATTTTTATTTTACTGTTAATTTGGTTGCCTGTCTAACCGGAGGGCAAAAGGTTTTGGATAGTAGTTTTTTAAAAACTATGGACATTGTATCATTGCAGTGGTACGATTATTTAAAATTAAGATTTTTTTTGTTAGGGCGAATAATGAAAAAAGCATTGATAGCTTATCAAGGGGAAAAATTTACCATTGAATGGTATTGTGATGATAAGGGGAATAGTTCTGTGCTTGAATATTATAAAGAATTATCAATTCAGCAAAAAAATAAATTAAATTATCTTTTTAATATCATTTCTAATAGTGGGACAATACGAAGCGAAGAAAAGTTTCGTTATGAAGGTGATCAAATTTATGCCTTTAAACCAGCTCCGGATAGATTTTTATGTTTTTTTTATGAAGGTTCAAAGATTATTGTAACTAATGCATATGTAAAAAAAACTGACAAAATGCCACCACGTGAAAAAACTAAAGCAATGAATGCTAAAGCAGATTATATTAAAAGGTATAAGAAAGGAATTTATTATGAATAAAAAAATAAAATCAACATATGATGAGCATGTTGAATCTCTTACTGCAAAACAAAAAAAAGAATTTGATAAAGGACTTAAAGATTTTGCTTTATCAGAACTTATTTTGGCTTTGATGGAGCGTGACGATGTCTCAGTTCGTAAGTTAGCAAAAATAGCAGGTATTTCGCCTACAGTTGTTCAAGCAATGCGCTCTGGGGACAAAGATGACTTTAGTATGCAAAGCTTTTTCAAGATATTAAAAGGTCTTGGGTGTAAAAAACTAATGGTTGAAGTTAATGATCAATATATACCTCTTGATATTTCTCATATCAAAAGATAATCATGGTTTCAAAAATACTTTTTCAATTTTAATTATATGTATGCGTTACAAAAGGGGAAATAAATTTTCCCCTTTTTTTTCATTAAATTTTTAACGTAGGTTTTTATTTTTTTGATAAGTCCCACAGTGTATCTTTTGCCTTATTTATTATGCCTGCATTATTGGGCGCTTGTTCTAGTCTTATCACATATGCAGACGCTATAAGTGCAGCGTTGATTGGTATGGAAGTTCCGGCAAGTAATGCTCCTCTTATTGGTGCTTTTGTTAGCATGCCTAAGCGACCACCAACTGATAAAATTATGCCTCCTGGTGTTAATAATGGTGCATATGGCAGTATCTCTTGCGCATCAGTTTGTATCTGGCTGAGTTGAGATGGTTTACCAAATTGTAGAAAAGTTTTTTCTTCATCAGGTGTTATGTCTTTTGTTATCATGCTTCCGGCACTTGCTATTAAACATGCATCACCAGCTAATGTTAGTAAATATCGTCCCATCATGCCATGTGTGTTATGAGTCAAACCAGACGTGATAATAACGCTGATAATTGCTAATGTATTGAATTGTTTTACCATAATTTTCCAACTGTATTGTGTTACATTAAATATACACATATATATTATACATAAATTTTAAGTTTTTATATTATCTGTTGTCCCAAAAATCGCTTTATTAGTGTTGGCAAGATGTTTGCTGGAATCTGACGACCACGTGATGTTTTTTCAAGATAACCTTTGCGCAGCAGATATGGTTCATATGCAATTTCAATGGTGTCAGCATCTTCACCAACCAGCGATGCAAGGGTATCAAGGCCAACAGGGCCACCGTTAAAGTTGCATACAATTTTTTGTAAAATCATGGTATCAACTGCAGTTAGACCATCATGATCAATTCCCAGAAAACTGAGCGATTGTTCTACAAATTGTTTATCAACATCTACATTGCGTACCTGTGCTAAATCACGCACACGGCGCACTATTTTTTTTGCAATTCGGGGTGTTCCGCGTGAACATGCACCGATCATCAGTGCAGCATCGGGTGTTATAGAGAGTTTAAGGAACTGAGCGCTTTGTAACACAATATCGCGTAACTCTGTATCATTATAAAAATCAAGACGTTCAGTAATGCCAAAACGGCTACGCAGTGGAGCGGAGATAATACCACTTTTTGTTGTTGCGCCAACAAGGGTGAAGGGGTGGATGGGTAAACTGACTGATTTTGCACCAGCACCTTGACCAATAATAACGTCAACACGGTACTGTTCCATGGCGCTGTATAACACTTCTTCAACATGTGCAGGCATGCGGTGAATTTCATCAATAAAAAAGATATCGCGTGGTTGTAAGCTGGAAAGTATTCCCACCAAATCTCCTGTGCGTTCTATCATGGGGCCGCTGCAGAGTTTAATGTTGACATTCATGACTTGTGCCATGATCATGGAAAGCGTTGTTTTTCCAAGGCCTGGAGGGCCAAATAAAAGTAAATGATCAAGTGGCTCATTGCGCATTTTTGCTGCTTGTGTGTAAATTGATAATTTTTCTTTGAGTTCTTTTTGTCCGATATAATCGTCAAATGTTTGTGGAGAAAAATCATGGGAGCGTTCTTCTGGTGTTTCGCCGAGATCAAGAATGAGGGGGGTTTTTTGCATGGAATGCCTTACATGTTTTAATATAATTTACCTACAATGTATCACAATATTTTGAAATATCCCCAAACTTGCAATTGTAATCCATAAATTACACAATCCATAACTCATGAGTGGAAGAGGAATACCAACAACAGGTAATATGCCTAAGACCATGCCAATATTGATGATGGTTGCTAAAAGAATGGGTAAAATGAGTCCAATTGCAAAGAGCTGAGCGTAGATATCTTTTAATTTTGTGATTAAAAAAAATGATCGTAAAAAAAGAAACATGTAACACAATATAATAAACAATGCTCCCGCAAGACCTAATTCTTCACACAGCACTGCAAAAATACAATCAGTTCTACTTTCTGGTAAAAAACGTAATCTGTTTTGTGTTCCATTAAACAGTCCTTTTCCAAATAATCCACCAGAGCCAATTGCGATACTTGCTTGTTCAATTTGATAACCTTCTTTTTTTTGATCACCTTGTCCTAAAAAAACGATGATGCGATTTTTTTGATAATCTCGCAGTACAAAAGACCATATTGCCGGCGCTGTGATGAGTGTGATGATTAATCCGTATACAAAGAATTTTTTGTGTAACCCTGCAAGCCAACATAAAATGAGTCCTGAAAAAATAATAATGAGCGCTGTTCCTAAATCAGGTTGTTTTAAAATTAAAATAAAACTAATGCTGAGCATACAAAGGATAGGTGTAAATGTAGCAAAAGCGTGAATCACGGTTTTTTTGTGCATATGTAAATGGTTGATCATGTATGCCGGGAATAATAATTTTGTTAATTCAGATGGTTGGAGTTTAAAGAAAAAAAGGTTGATCCACCGTTTTGCGCCCATTCCAATGGATCCTTTGATAAGTGTGAATATCAAAAGGGCTATGATGATAAAATAGCTCACTGATCCCCAGCGCATGATGGTGCGATAATCGGGAATGAGACATAAAAAATAAATAATGATGCCGCTGCAGATTCCAATGCATTGTTTGATGAAAAAATATGAAACCGGTTGTTCGCAACTATATGTTGCGCTAAAAATAAACAGTAATCCACATGCTGAAAGAATGAGCATGAAAATGAATGTTACAAAGTCAAAAGAGCGGATAATTGAACTGTATTTAAGATTCATATAAAAAAGTCCCCATTTTTGATGGGGATAGTATAGCATGATTGAGATATTTTTAAGTTATTTGGCGAATATTTTTTGTATCAAATTATAAATAAGAGCAATAAAGAAGAATATAAAAAAAGCAATGAGTGTGTGAGTCACGATTCCCATAATAATTGCTTGTGGTGTTACTTTAATAAACGATTTGATGTAATCAAGTTTGGGTAACATATGAATGGTGCCAATAAATTTGAGCGTTTGTGCTGGCCAATATTTAAGTATGAAAGCAAAAGCTGTATACATTGCACATACGCTTGCTGCACCAGCAAGGCCAAAACTTGGAGCATTTAATTTCATAACAACCTCCTTTAAATTTATTTTTGTTTTCACTGTAGAAAAAATATCCTGCAAAAAACAACAAAAAAACTCGCGCATTTTCCTAATGGATTGTGCACGAGTTTTTTATTACAATTGAGTGCCTTTTAAGATTTTTATCCAATAAAGGGGTCCCCATTGAAATGGAATGTAAATGGGGTTTATGGCTTTGGTAAAGATTGTGTACGTTTTACTTGAGGAATCAAACCATTATCATCAAACATAAATACAGCAGAAGAACCTTTTTGAACGAGGTTGTTGTACACATATTCGTAATAAATTGCGTTAACATAAGCAAGTAATTCCTGCATTTTTGTTTCTAATTTTTCTAACAAAGCTTCTTCTTCTTCCTCAGTTATATTTTTTTTGCGGCTGATTTTTTCTTCAACTTTTTCACTATATTCCCGTAAAATTTGGATAGTGTTAAAAGCTAATTGTTGAGCAAATGCGGCCATTTCTTCATGTTTTTCAATATATTCTGCGCATTTGATAAGCGCTTTGCTTGGTTGACCATCTTGAAGGAGAGCAAAAAAGTTAGCCCATGCAAGTTGTAGTTCATCATCAAGTGTGGCAAATACGTCTTGTGACCAAGGTTCAGCATTTTTGGTAATTTTCGAAGTAAGTTTTGCAAACGCAGTAGGAGATTGCACGCATGATGCTGCTTGAGTTACAAGAACTGCAGCTATAAGAATGAGTGAATTAACATATGTATTCATAGGAAACACCTTCTTTATGATTGTACGAATTCCGCTTGACTATATAATTTTGTTGTTTCTAATGCATGTGCAAATACGTTGCTACTTTCAGGTAATAATGTTTTGTATTCTTTTGGCAGCAGATCATACATACCAAACATTGTTGTTGCATATTGCTGATCAAATGTTGGTGACATGATCAGATGATGTACGACTGCATAATATTGTTTATATATTTCTGCTCCAACATTGATGATTGCTGCTGCATTATCAGATGTTTCATTAAATACGTGCGCCAAATTTTCAGCAAGGGTAACGCATTGAGAACTGCTATTGAGAACCATATCGATGGTAATGAGCGATCTGTTTTTTTCATTTTCTGGCGTTATTTCGATCGGTAAGTTACCTTCGCTCATGCCATTATATGCGCTTGATATACCTGCAAGATATTGAGCTGATTGTGTAATAGCGTCTTGAGCTTTTTTAAGTTGCTCTGCAGTTGCATTTATTTTTTCATCCGCCCACGCACGCAATTGTGTTTGTGCATCTTGTTGGATGCTTTCTAAAGCAGCTTCAACAGTTGGTGTCATATACTGAGCAGACTGTTTTTGACATACATTCTGTGTTTCCATAAAAATGGTACGTGCACCAGTGACATAGGATAGACGGTCTAATAATGTTTTGAGCATCGCAAGATCATCTGTGATCTCTTTATAATCACCATAATTGGCAATTTTTACTCTGACAGATTGATTTAATCGTAATAATGGAGTGCTGAATTGTCTGATTTTTGATTCAAGAAGTGCGATAGTATACGAAAGATATAAAAAATTTGCGGTAAATTGTAATTCTTCTGGCGACATGGCATTGAGATATGTTGTTTGCCAGGCTCTGAGATTGTTGTTCGAAACAGCTGCAAAAGTTGTAATTGAAGAACATAAAACTGATGATAAGAAAAATATGCGAATAGATGTCATATATCTCCTTTAAAAAAATGGTCGGGGTGGCCAGACTCGAACTGACAACCCCTCGCTCCCAAAGCGAGTGCGCTACCAATTGCGCCACACCCCGATTATTTCAAATAATTTTTAAATACTGAGATAATGTATATCTTTTTTTGTTGATCTGCAAGCTTTTCGTACCTTTAAAAAGGCTGGCCGTGCCAGCCGTAGCCTTGGCGTAGGCTGGGGTGAGCAGTGGGATTTGAACCCACGACATCCAGGACCACAACCTGGCGCTCTGCCAACTGAGCTATGCCCACCATGTCAAACTAGGTATAAGTATAAGGTTTTATAGATAAAAATCAAAAAAACCTTATATCTATAAGTAACCGTGGTTGGCTAAAATTCGATTATTTGCTATTATAATAATAAGAATCAATAATATTGGGGTAGTTTTAATAAGTTGAAATTCTATCTTCGAGGTAAAAAGGCATGAAAAAAGAGTTTAAAGCAGCAACAATGACTCATTGGATCAATGTATTCGGTGCTCGTGAGCATAATTTAAAGAACATTGATGTTAGTATTCCAAAAAATAAGCTTACCGTTATTACCGGGCCTTCTGGCTCTGGTAAAAGTTCTTTGGCGCTCGATATTCTCTTTGCTGAGGGCAAAAGACGGTATGTAGAATCACTTTCTTCATATGCACGGCAATTTTTGGGAATTAGCAAAAAGCCAGAAGTTGATCGTATCGATGGTCTTTGTCCGGCCATTGCAATTGAGCAAAAAACAGTTGGATCAAATCCTCGTTCCACCGTTGGTACTATCACTGAAATATATGACTATTTCCGTATTCTTTTTGCACGTATTGGTAAGGTATTTTGCCCCAATTGTCGCTTAGAAATTAGAGCTGAATCAGTCGAAACTATCTGTCAGATGCTCCATAAAGAATTTAAACATAAAACAATTTCTGTGCTTGCTCCTATTATTCATGAGCAAAAAGGTGAGTTTGTACAAGAATTGATACGCCTGTTTGATAAGGGATACTATCGAATAATAATTGATGGTCAGCGTTATAAATTCAAATCTCACGATGAGGTTAAGAATCTGAACTTAAAAAAGAGTTATAAGCACACTATTGATGTGGTTATCGATGCTCTTGAAGTTAATTATGAAGATAGTGCACGTTTGCAAGAAGCTGTTGAAAAAGCATTTAAGCTTGCTGCGGGCAAATGTAAGATTATCATAGGCGAACGCGAATATATCTATTCATCGCACCGCATCTGTATTGCATGTTCGCAATCTATTCCTGAATTAGAGCCGCGTTGTTTTTCATTCAATTCTCCACTTGGTGCATGTAAAAGTTGTGAAGGGCTTGGTACCATTAATGAGTGGCCATGGAAAACTGGTGATAAAGATTCTTGGAAAGAAAATTATCCAGAATTCTTTGGTAATAAATATGCAACAGTAACAACGTGCAAAGATTGTCATGGTCAACGTCTGAATAAATACGCTTTATCAGTTTTTGTGGGTGGCAAAGATATTTATCAGCTGAGTGATTTATCTATTAAACAACTGATAGAATTCTTTAATCAATTGGTGTTAACACCAATTGAACTTGAAATTGCACAAAGTTTACTTCGAGAAATCAAAAATAGACTTACCTTTATTAATGATGTTGGTTTATCATATTTGACGCTGAATCGTACTGCACGAACATTATCGGGCGGTGAAGGTCAGCGTATTCGTCTTGCAACACAAATTGGTTCTGCATTGAGTGGTGTTGTGTATATTCTTGATGAACCGAGCATTGGCTTGCATCAACGTGATAATGATCGTTTAATTGAAACACTTAAAAAATTACGTGATCAGGATAACACCGTTGTAGTTGTTGAACATGATATGGATACCATTAAGCAATCTGATTATGTGATTGATATGGGGCCTGCAGCGGGTGTTTTAGGTGGTACAATTACTGCAGTGGGAACACCAGTTGATTTAGCAAAAAATAAAAATTCATTGACTGGTGCATATTTGAATGGCAAACGTGGAATTGTTATTCCTCAAAAATTGCGAACCCCAGAAGGTTTTCTGGTTCTTGAACACGCATCAAAACATAATTTAAAAGATATCACGTTGCGTGTGCCACTTGGCGTGTTATGCGGTGTTTCTGGTGTATCAGGTTCTGGTAAAAGTACGTTGATTATGGATGAACTTGTTGCTGCTGTTAAGCGTGAATTTGGTGGTGGTTACAAACGTCCCTACTTCGCTAAAGCTTCGAAGGGCTGCGTCCCCCTCCTGGGGGACTTGGTTGGTGCTGAAAATTTAAAAAGTCTCGTAGTTATTGATCAAAGCCCTATTGGACGCACGCCGCGCTCTAATCCTGCAACATATCTTGGTATTTTTGATGAAATTAGAGCGTTATTTGCATCATTACCGGAAAGTAATGCACGTGGGTATGCAGTAGGCAGATTCAGTTTTAATGTGCCACAAGGCAGATGTTCTGAATGTAGTGGTGATGGTGTTATTAAAATAGAGATGCATTTTTTACCTGAAGTTATTATGACCTGTAAAGCATGTGATGGTACACGCTATAACAGTGAAACATTGGCAATTAAGTACAAAGGTAAATCAATTGCTGATGTGTTGAATATGACAGTGTATGAAGCATTACAGTTTTTTGAACATCATAAAACAATTGCAAAACGTTTGCAGTTACTGTGTGATGTTGGTCTTGATTATCTTGCATTAGGTCAACCATCAACAACATTATCTGGTGGTGAAGCGCAGCGTATTAAGCTTGTTGATGAATTAGCAAAACGTGAACAGCATACGTTGTATATTTTAGATGAACCAACAACGGGTTTGCATAACAGTGATATTGAAAAGTTATTACAAGTTTTAAACCGTCTTGTTGATAAAAATAATTCTATGATTGTTATTGAACACAATCTTGATGTACTCAAAACGGTTGATTATCTCATTGATTTAGGCCCTGAAGGTGGCGATGGCGGTGGAAATATTGTTGCACAAGGTACACCTGCACAAGTTGCCACATGTTCTACAAGTTATACGGGGCGATATTTAAAGCCATATTTTGAGAAATCTCGCAATTCTGATACGCTGCTGAAATAAAAATAGTTTAGATTACGGAGTTTTTTATGAAATATGTACAATTATTATTTTCAGCATTGATCTTCAGTTCATCATGCATGTTTGGCTATGATGTACGTTCACTTGATCAGGAAAAAATTAAGCAGCATGCAGTAGCCATAGAAAAAAAAGTGACGCGTGATTATTATGTGCGCATGGCATTAATCAGTATGGTTGCAGCTCGTATAGCTTATGCGGGATTTACATGGCTTAACACTCCTATTGAAAAACCTATAGATTTGATACAACCAAAAAAAGCTGATGTTCCCAAAATTACATGGGGAAAATGGGCGCGCAACGTAAAAACTTCATGGATTAATTGGGGAGCGCATTTGATCAGTAAAGAAAATATTCAAAACAGTATAATCAGTGCGGGTAAATTTGGCCTTGCGACTACCTTTCAAATGGGAATGGGTTCTGTGATGCAAGGAGTATATACAAAGTTAAATTATCCTAATACATTCCGTTGGTATATATGTTCGCATGTACCGTATATCAAAACAATTGAGTATATCAAAACAACGATTGCAACATTGCAAGATCAGTCATTGACATTAGAGCAAATCAATTATAACAAACAGTTATTACAAGAAGCATGTAACCGTTTTGTGTGTGATGGTGAAAAATTATGCGGATACATGATATATAAAACTCAATTGCTTGATATTGAAGAACAGCAGATAGCAGAACGCACTGCACGTTATTTCTGTAATTATTACAATGAATTTTTACAACGCATGTCTGATCAATTAGCATGCGAAGTTGTTGATTATACTATTCTTGATACTATGCTCACATCATTTGAAACTGATATCAAACGTCAATTCAAACTGTTTTTTTATCTTGAAGGTGAAACTGATGAAGAGCGTGCGATGATTGGTGAGCGTATGAAGCGTTCAATAATTATAGATGGAATAGCGGGATTGTTTTAATAATTTTGATTTTTTAAAAAAAATAAAGTCCCTGGCGCGAGCTGGGGATTTTTAATTTTATAACTTGTATCCATAGTTTTACGCGAATGAGGATGATATATTCGAGAAAGTGATTATATACCGTTTTTTAATGATGAGGAGTTGTCGGTGAAAAGAGTCATGGTGTTATTATCTATTGCGAGTATTATATCAGTATATGCAGCTGAAAATAATAAAAAATTTGATGTGCAAAAAACTGAAAAGAAGAGATCTAATTTTATGCCAAAAAATGAATTTTTAATATATCCTCGTGGTGTACATATGAAAATAAATGAAAAAATTTTACCAAACAATGTAGATAAATTGTTAGGTAATGTGTTTTTGGTTCCTTTGGGAATGGATGAAAAATTAATTCATCCAACATTAGTTCCTAAACGAGTCCCTGATTTTGAAATAAGTATGATTCAGTAAAGATAAAAAAATTATTGTAATTTTAATTTAACGGTATACTTGAGTGATATAAAAATAAACATCAACTCAGGTATACCGTATTTTTTATGATAAAAAACCAAGAACATACACCATTGATGCAGCAGTATCATGATATCAAAATTGATTATTCTGATACGCTTCTTTTTTTTCAAGTCGGTGATTTTTACGAACTTTTTTTTGATGATGCAAAACAGGCTGCAGCATTTTTGGGAATTGCATTAACAGCACGTGGTAAAAATAAGGGTGAACCAATTCCATTGTGTGGTGTGCCGTTGCATGCAATAGATCATTACTTAGCAAAGTTAGTTAAAGGTGGTTTTAAAGTTGCGCTTTGTGATCAATTAGAAGACCCAAAGCCAGGAGCGTTAGTTAAGCGTGGTGTTAAACAAGTGTTAACACCCGGAACATTAACTGATTCAAAACTTTTGGATGAGCGCACTGCATCATATCTTTTTTCATTTTATCCCGCAGGTGATTCATGGGGATTAGTTTTTAGTGAACTGTTAACTGCGCAAATTTTTATCACAACGGTGCCTGCAGGTTCCGAAAAATTATTAGAATCAGAATTGATTCGTTTTTTTCCTGATGAAATTTTAATACCAAGCAGTGTGCGTACGCAGGAATACCAGACTTATTTTAAGAAATTAGGATATTTTACGACGGTTGTTCACGATGAGTCATCGCAAGATGATGCTCAGCAATGGCTTAAAAAACAATTTCCAGAATCAATGTGTACGCAAGTTGATTCTGATGAGTCGATGCGCTTAGCATTATTTTATTTTTATGCATACATGTCAAAGCATCAACGCTCATCACTTGATCAATTCACAACACTCTTTTTTTATAAACCTGATGATTTTCTGATTATGGATGCGGCGACGCAACGTAATTTGGAATTGGTAAGAAATGCACAAGATGGAACAAGTAAAAATACATTGTTGAGTGTGATGGATAAAGCACGCACGGCAATGGGTTCACGGATGATTAAAAAATGGTTGTTGCGACCACTAGTTAAAAAAGAAGCGATTGTGCAACGGCAAGATGTTATCAGTTTGTGCTGCGCTGATATCGCTTTGGTCAATACTCTGGAACAGCTACTTGCGCATGTTGGTGATGTTGAGCGCGTGGTGGGGCGTATTGCTTTGCAACGTGCATCGTTGTTAGATTACAGTGCATTATCACGCATGTTGATGATTGTTCCACAATTCAAAGGCGTGATCAGCAGATATAAACATATTTTTTTAATGCGCGTGATTGCAGATCATTTAGGCGAATTTACCGTATTGTCTGATTTGTTGCGTGCATCATTGCATGATGAGCCATCACAAGAGATGATCATTAAAGCTGGTTTTGATCACAAACTTGATACCATGCGTATGCTTGTGAATAACAGTAATGAAAAAATTATAGAACTGGAAACTGTTGAGCAAAAAGCAACAGGAATTCAATCATTAAAAATTCGGTATAATGCAGTGCAGGGATATTATATTGAAGTTACCAATGCCAATTTAGATGCAGTTCCTGAAAGATACCGTCGGTTACAAACATTAGTTGGGCGTGAACGTTTTATTACTCCTGAATTGCAGCAATTGCAATATGGTATTGAATCGGCGCGTAAAGATATTGTGACGTATGAACAAGAAATTTTTGAGACTATTAAACTGCAAGTTACACAGCACATTTCTGCGTTACGCAAATCTGCGCATGCAATTGCGCACATTGATGCATTATTATCGTTTGCACGGTGTGCGTATGATAATGGGTATGTGAAACCCAGTTTGCATGATAATCGTGATATTATCATTGTCAAAGGACGTCATCCGGTGGTTGAGCAAGCATTGTTCCATACATTTATCCCCAATGATACTATGCTGACTGATGAACAATCTTTGTGGATTATTACTGGACCTAATATGGGTGGTAAATCTACGTATTTACGGCAAGTTGCATTGATTTCTGTGATGGCGCATGTTGGTGCATTTGTGCCTGCTCAAAAAGCTGATATTGCGCTGCTTGATCGTATTTTTACTCGTCTTGGCGCAAGTGATAATGTGGCTGAAGGTAAAAGTACTTTTTTGGTGGAAATGGAAGAAACGGCGATGATATGCACGCAAGCAACTGAAAAAAGTTTGGTTATTTTGGATGAGGTGGGCCGTGGAACAAGTACATTTGACGGATTGGCTATTGCGCAAGCAGTTGTGGAGTATATTTTTACCACGATCGGCGCGCGGTGCTTATTTGCAACCCATTATCATGAATTAACCCATTTGCCTCAGAATTATCCTGGAATTGCGGTGTATCAGGCAGCAAGTAAAAAAATGGAACATGGCATCGTCTTTTTATATACCATTATTCGTGGCGTTGCTGATGGGAGTTTTGGGATTGAAGTTGCTAAGCTTGCTCATTTGCCTGAAAAGGTGATTGCAAGGTCATGTGTGTTAGTTGATGCTTTTGCACAGGGGAATACGATAATTCCGGCAGTAGTAGATCGGCATGAGTCTGTTGAAATTAAGGTTTTGAAAGCTGAGAATAAAAGACTTCTTGCTGAGCGAGATAAGTCTGTAAAAATGATGAATATGCTCCAGGAATTGGATTTTGATACGTTGTCGCCTAAAAAGGCGTTTGATTTGTTGTGGGATTTTAAAGAAAATTAATTAATCCCCAGCTGTCGCCGGGGACCCAAACCTTCACTTCGTTACGGTTGATTACGTGGGGGTATTTTGTGTAAAAACACCCCCACACCCCCCTATACACAAACAGTTCCCTTTGATCCCTACGAGTTATAGGCCTGGTCCCCATCAGTTGATGGGGATGTGATCCATGTCGCTGAGAAGCGCCAGAATCACCCCGATAACTCGCACATGTACTTACAAATAACCGTTCGTATGTTTCGACCCAGCCTTCGCCAAGGCTTCGGCGGGCAGGCGGGCGTTTACTCCTGAGCTTGCCGAAGGGTCAGCACGAACGGAACTAAAGATTCTTTTTCCGTTCGCATTGCCGCGCCCGACGAAGCTTTATGCGAAGGACGGCTCGAAATGAGCGAACGTATAATTAAATAGTTAAACATGTTGGGTTAAACCGGAGCTCTGGCGCTTCTGAGCGACATGGGATCCCCGATAACACAACTGAGCAAAGCGAAGTTTGGTATCGGCGGCAGGGTTTTTAACCCAATAAGGGATCAAAAGGAACTGTTTGTGTATTGGGGGTGTGGGGGTGTTTTACACAAATACCCCCACGTAATCAACCGTAACGGAGTGAAGGTTCAGGTCTCCGGCGTTAAGCTGGAGATTTGTCTTAAATTCTTTTCTTATATTTGCATCTTAGGGATATATTTCACTGGACGCTCCAGGCTTTTTTTGCTATATTGGGAATAAAATAAATCATTTAAATATGAGTAAAATCTCGTTCGTAGCGCTGCTTTTTGACAAAAGTGAAAACTTGAAGTTAAAGACCATACGAACACAATGTGTAGGGAAAACCTGATGGTACACCAAGAAAAATATGATAAATACGCGATATTTGCAAACGGCGGCAAGCAATATCAAGCAATTGAAGGCAAGACCGTAGCTATTGAAAAAATAGCAGGTGAAGCTGGCGACAAATACGAAATTAATACAATTTTGTTTCGTAAATTAGCTGACGGTCAGTTTGAAATTGGCCAACCGCATGTTACTGGAAAAATCACTGCAACTATTGTTAAACAAACTAAAGATCCAAAATTGGTTGTGTTTAAATTTAAAAGACGTAATAAAGTTCGCGTGAAAAACGGACACCGTCAACCAAAAACAATCATTCGTATCGATTCAATTGCGTAACACGCATAGTTAATTTGAAGAATTTGAGAGGCCTTTAACCGGGTCTCTTTTTTTTACTCAAATTTGTTATAAATCCAATCTGGTGCAAGATATATTCCCCATGCAATAAAACGCCAGATTGGTGAAACATACACAACTTTCTTTTTACGCACAATGCCATTAAAAATGTACTGCGCTGCTTTGTGCGCTGAAATCATCAAGAATGGTTTTTTATAGGTGTGTTTCATGACGGTATCAACAAATCCCGGTTTAATGTCCGTGACATCAATATGTAGATGTTCATGGGCAATTTTTTTACGTAATCCTTGCACATAATTAGAAATAAAAGCTTTGGATGCGTTGTATGCAGGCGCGGTATCATTACCACGAATACCAGCGATGGATGAAATCACAACCAAGTGGCCATGTTTTTGTTGCATAAAATGATGCATGCTCACTGTTGTCATGGCACAAAAACCAATTACATCAACATCAATGGTTTGTTTGTCAAGTTCAAATGAAAGTGTGGGGTTTTTTGGCCCAATGCCTGCGCAGATTACTACAATATCAACACCATTCATTTCATTAATAAGGCGTCTTAGTTTATCTTGCGCATTGTCTTGTGTTACATCAATTGTTGCGCGATATGTTTGCGTGGGAATTTCATGCTGCAGTGATACCAAAAGATTTTCTTGCGGCGCGGCAATACCAACAATATAGTTATGAGCTGCCATAATGAGTGCAAGTTCTCGTCCCATACCTGATGAAGCACCAATAATGATTACTTTTTTTTTGAGCATTAGAATGTCCTTTTTTATGATGAATATCATAATGGCGGCTCGCAAGGCTAGGTTTATCTTTTCTTTAAACCTATCACTAAGAAAAGTTACGGTGCTATCTTTTCTTAGTGATAATTTTTTTATAGCAAAAAGTAGTATTAAAAGGTTCTTTCAATGGGCCTTTTTCTATTTTTACCCCCCCCGCTCATCCTGAGTGTTTTTGTCCTCAAAAATGTATCGAAGGGTTGATTTTCAGTTTGGAAATTTGATACTGTATAAGTAGAAGTAATATTGATCAATTTTTAATATTAGGGGAAATCTCATGAAGAATATCTTAAAAAACAATGGATTAAGGCGATTGATTGTGCCTGTCCTTCGAAGCCTTGGCGTAGTAGGAATTCTTGCAATAATTTTCGGGGGAAATGCACAAGGTGGTGAAAAGAAAATGAGCGCGCAAGAACTCAAAAAAGAATTAATTGCCGCTGAGTGGTCGCAGAAAAAAATTAAAGAATTACGTGAAAAAACAGGTTCTACTGTTACATCAACATATGATCGTGCCACTGGTAAAACTGTTTATACAACACAAAATCAACCATTAAGTTATTTAAAGACAGCATTGGATAAAATATTGATTGACCATTATGCCGAGAAAATATATGCAGCACTGCAAGCAATACCTGTATCAGAAAGAGCTGCATGGGCTGATGAATTAGGTCTTATTTTAAATATTGG
>Ga0206806_1025_pt1 | contig 39695 bp, 33 predicted proteins | sample Alteio_BWOrgCont_60_FD_152911 | JGI IMG/M metagenome (GOLD analysis project Ga0206806, IMG submission 152911) | Enriched cells from forest soil in Barre Woods Harvard Forest LTER site, Petersham, Massachusetts, United States -... | ecosystem: Environmental > Terrestrial > Soil > Temperate forest >... | reverse complement strand
GCCTTAGTCATTATATTGTCTTTTGCCATCACCACTTTTTTATTATCTGCTATAAGTTGCCACGTACCTACCGAGTTTTCTTTAAGCCCCATTTGGGTGGATGTTGCTTTGTATGTTCCATCGGCGTTACAGTTTACCAGCAGTTGTTCCATATCCTTAAGCGACTGCTTCTGAAACTCAATGTTTTTACGTATCTGGGTTCTTACCGCTGTATCTTTAACCGTATCCATAGCGTATTGCATACGAGCCAGGTGCTGCTCAAGCCTTTCACTTTTAAACTCCTGCATTTGCCATTTGCGTGCAAATAGTTTAGCCGGATCTTTTGTACCGCAGCCATAAACTAAAGCAGCCGCGCAAACGAATAGAATATGTGTTCTTTTCATGGATGCAAAAATAGTAAGTATTTCAGTAAATGAAAATCCAGGTTCTGAATTCTGACCATGAACTTGTGTTCACTTAAAATCTATAGTATACCCCTATCGTAGCGCCAACCATGGTTATGTTAGCGGTATAGCTGCGAAAATAGGTATAGTCAACACCCAGGTGGTAGTCTTTGTATTCGGTTTGGTCGTAATGCACCGATGCCACTAGCATATCTATATTAAATGTGGCAGATAGCTTTTTGGAAACGGCATAACCTAAGCAAATACCTCCGTCGAATGCAAACGCCACATCGGTTTTATAAGTATATGTGTCGGTGTATTGTGGCTGCGGATAGGGGCCCGTTATCTGTGTTTCGTTATTGGGTAGTGTAAGCAACTGCATTCCGCCCAATGCCCTTAACTCGAGAGATACTTTGTTAAAACTGACCATATAGGATGGTCCTGCCAGCGTTGTAACCTGGTAAAATCCACCGTAGCTTACAGATACCGCAGTTTGCGCGCCATAGGCATCGCTCATATATTTGCTCATATCAAAAGTATTGCTCCAGAACGAAAGCCTGCCTTCGATACCAAAACCTGAATGAAATAAGCCTGCACGACCTGTTAAATTTATACTGTACCCTGGTTTAAGGTAATATAACCATCCTGAGTTGACCGATGAACTGTAAGGAGTGAACCCTATTCCCACATCTAATCCTGCATAACTATGAGGCGCTTGTTTGCTGCTATCTGATTGCGCTACCGCAAAAACAAACTGCGGCAATAACAAAAAAATAAATAAGTAGTTTCTCATAATTAAACACCTGTAAAGATGAGCATTATTTATTTTGATCCATGCAGTTTAAAATATTTGTTGCTCTTTCAAGAACACTAAAATGTTTGCGATTCTCATACCTCAGCATTATCTTTGCTTAACAGGATAGCATTGCACTCATCAATTTCTCATAGTTTATTATAAATTCAGTTACATGAAAAAATATTTATTTGCCTCATGCTTTTCAATTTGTTTAGCAGGCAGCCTTATAGCACAAAACTGGCAGGCCTTGCCTAATGCTCCTAAAAGCTGGAGAAATGATGATATTTACTTTCTAACTCCGCAGATGGGATGGGCCATCCATGCCTGTTACGAATATATTACACCTACACAGCTGGGGCAAGTGTACCGCACTAAAGATGGCGGTAATACCTGGCAATTAATGAAAGACAGCGCGAAAACATTTTTTCGGGCGGTAGGTTTTGCCGATTCGCTTACCGGATGGATAGGAAATTTGGCTGATACCAGTAAGGTAAACGGCGCACCTATAACTACAGATACCATTCCTTTTTATCAAACCACCGATGGTGGCCATACTTTAACCCCTGTAAACCTTCCAAACCCTCATCCGGTTGGTATTTGTGGCATTTCAGTTGTAACCGATTCTATCATTTTTGCTTATGGCAGATGGCCGGGACCCGCTGCCTATGTTGAAACAACTAATAAGGGTGCAACATGGACATATCATGACCTAAGCACCCTGGCCTATGGCCTGGTAGATGGTTGGTTCATTAATAAAGATACGGGGTTTATTACCGGGGCCAGTCCTGCTTATAAAGCGCAAATACTTTCCACCGTTGACGGTGGTGCAACATGGCAGGTAGCTTACCGATCTACAAGGGCAGACACAGATGAAGTGTGGAAAGTATTTTTTGCAAGCAGGAATATAGCATATGGCGCAATTGAGTATCAGCCTAACGTTTTTACTTCCACTGCCAGGTATTATATAAAATCAACCGATGGAGGCAGAACATGGACCGAGCACTCATTTATATCTAATTACGACGAAGAAGGTGTGGGGTTTATTAACGATACAGTTGGATGGATTGGCGGAGACGATTATTTTAAAACCTATATAACCTATAATGGTGGCACTACCTGGCAGCCCGATAATAACTTTGGGGTGCTAACACAGCCATATCAGGGGCCTTGGTCTGGATATTCCATGAACCGTTTTCGTAAACTGAACGATTCAACCATGTATGCAAGTGGTAATACAGTGTATAAATTAAACTGGACCACAACCGGAATAAATAAACTGATGAATACTACGGCGGCAGTCGAGAATTACCCTAACCCCTACACTAGCCAAACAACAATAGAATACACCTTAACACAAACATGCCATAATGTTAAACTGGAAGTGTTTGCCATGCGTGGACAATTAATTTTTTCACGCAATTTCGGTATCCAGGAAGCAGGAAAACATCAATTTGATTTTACTGAAGGAATACCAACCGGAGCCTATTATTACACCGTTACTTCGGATGAATGCACGGTAACAAGAAAGATGATAAAGGTAAAATGAAAAAATGCTCACACCCTAGCCTGTTTCAATTTCAGGCTCATCGTTTGTAATTACGGTATTATGCTACTATATTTGACATAACTATACTTTTTAATACATGAAAAGAATTCTACTTACCCTATTCGCTCTTGCTTCATGCATATACGGCAACGCCCAGGCTAATAAAGACTGGATGCAAATGATGCACGATACATCATATACTTTTTACGATGTTCAAAAAGCATTTTACCAATGGTATGCAACCCAGCCGGAAGCCGACAACAAAACAAGGGATAATGAGGAAGAAAGCGGAGCATATGTATATTTTAAACGTTGGGAATACCTGAATGCACCAAGGGTTTACCCTACCGGTAAACTACCTGCCATTGGATTTAATGACTTACAAAAAGTTTCAAATACGCCTGCAGCTATAAATAATTCAGCTACGCAAAGAATGCATAGGGTACAAACCAACACATGGCAATTATTGGGGCCAAGTACCATACCCCCTATCAGCAGCGGATACGACAGCACCAACACCAGTGGATGGAGTGGCGGCGATGCAGGACGCTTAAATGTAATTAAGTATAACCCTCTTAAAACAACCACCATATATGCAGGTGCAGCCAGTGGCGGATTATGGAGAAGCTATGACGCAGGACACACATGGACGCCAATAGGCGACAATTTGGCTTCCATGGGTATTACAGATATTCAATTTGTACCAAACGATACCAATACCATATATCTTGCTACCGGAGATCTGGATGGAAATGACATTCCTTCTGTTGGACTTCTTAAATCTACCGATAACGGACAAACGTGGCACCAAACCGGATTAACCTTTACATTATCCCAGCATGTTTATTTAGGTAACATAGTCATAGATCCGGTTACACCAACAACTTTGTATGTAGCCACATCAGCAGGGCTTAAAAAATCAACCGACTCGGCGCATACATGGACAACCCTGCATGTGGGCAATAATTATGTTATGAATATTGCCATGAACCCGGGTAATGATTCGCTTATTTATGCCACAACCTTTATGGGTAAATATTACTATTCTAATAATGGTGGCCAAACCTGGAACAACCAACCCGCATCGCTTCCGGCCGCTGGTATATTCAGAGAATCTATTGGAGTAACTCCTGCTAACCCAACTTATGTATATCTTTTAGCTGCCAACTACCCCTATGGCGGATTTGAAGGAATTTATCTTTCAACCGATTCGGGCAAAACATTTACAGCACAATTTACTGAAGCCGCTAACCAAGTTGATCTGCTTGACTGGACACAAAATGGGAGCGGCACATCGGGACAAGGATGGTATACACTAACCATAGCAGTTAACCCTTTAAACGCACAGCAGGTTTTTGTAGGTGGAGTAAATCTTTGGGAGTCGAATAACAGTGGCACCTCGTGGACCTGTGTTTCCAACTGGGCCGACTCCAGTATCTCGCCTAATTATGTTCATGCAGATATTCACCGCCTGGTTTATTTGCCCGATACAAGCGCTGTGCTTGTTGCAAATGATGGCGGAATATTTGAAGGAAAACCTTCCGGTTGGTCAAACCTTAGTAGTGGTTTATCGGTAGGACAAATTTACAAAATAGGTGCATCGGCGCATACCAGCGATCTTGTTTTATCGGGATGGCAGGATAATGGCGGTAACGAAGACAATGGCCCTGGCAGTTCATGGCAAGAAGTATTTGGCAGCGATGGGGCAGCTTGTATCATCGATTGGTCGGATGATAACTACCAGTATGGTTCTTTTACCGAGGGATGGTTTTTGCTATCAACCGACAAGGGCAATTCGTTTAACACTATTCCTACCACATCAATAAATGAACAACCAAGCTGGATAACACCATTGGTAGAAGACCCTGCTAATAGCCAAACGCTGTACGCGGGATTTACAAATATTTGGAAAGGCCCTAACAGGGGCAGTTCATGGTCAAGCCTTGCCGCATTACCGGCAGGAAGTGGTACTCATGTGGTAGATATACGCATAGCTCCGTCTAACAACCAATACATCTACACAACAAATGGTACCCAGGTGTTTGTAACCACTAACGGAGGCACAAGCTGGACAGATATTTCTACAGGCCTGCCATCATCAACCGATTATTGTAACGAGCTTTGTGTGTGCCCTACCAACCCTAGCCTGGTGTGGGCCGTATTTTCAGGATATGATACTAAGAGGGTATTTTATTCGTCTAACGCGGGCAGCACGTGGACCAATATATCATCGGGCCTGCCTCAATACCCAATCAATTGCATAGCATACGAAAATGGCACCAATGGCAGCCTTTATGTTGGAACCGATGTAGGGGGAATTTATTATAAAGATAATACTATGACCAACTGGATACCTTACTCTACTGGCTTACCCAATGTAAGGATAAGCGATTTTCAGATGGATTATAACGCAAACCAAATAATAGCAGCCACCTATGGCCGCAGTATATGGAAGTGTAATTTTTATGTTAACCCCACAAGTGTTAACTCTGTTACCGCCGAAGAAAATGGAGTTACGGTATACCCCAACCCCTCAAACGGAACGATTACGTTCAAGTCATCAGTCGTAAGTGGTAAGTCGTCAGTCATTATTTACAATATGCTTGGAGAAAAAATATATTCCGAACAATTAACATCTTACAATTCTCAATTTACAATTGACCTAAGTAATCAACCTGGCGGAATGTATTTCTATCAGTTATACGATAGTGCTAATAATCCCGTTGCAGAAGGTAAGTTTAGCATAGTAAGGTAACCAATCCCCCTTTGAAGGGGATAAAGGGGGATGTTACAACCCAACTTATATTAAACAAGGGAATGTATCATCCTTATATTTTGTTATTCTGCTGATGGGGAACTATATTTGTTAGCACTATATTTTAATACATGAAAAGAATTCTACTTACACTATTCGCTCTTGCTTCATGCATATACGGCAGTGCCCAGGCTAATAAAGACTGGATGCAAATGATGCATGATACCAACTATACTTTTTACGATGTGCAAAAAGCGTTTTACCAATGGTATGCAACGCAACCACAATCTGCCAACCGTGAAGTAAACGAAGAAGATGACGGAATGTATATGTTCTTTAAACGCTGGGAATACATGAACGAGCCCAGGGTGTATCCTACCGGTAAGCTACCGGCTTTAGGTTTTAACGATTTAAAAAAAGTATCGGATAACAAAAGCAGTAATGCAACTGACAGAACCCACCGGGTGCAATCTAACACATGGCAACCATTGGGGGTAGCTAACGTGCGCCCTATAAGCAGCGGCTACGATAGCACCAACACAAGCGGCTTTAGCGATGGCGAAGCAGGGCGTTTAAATATGATATGTTATAACCCGCTTAAAACAACAACATTATATGCAGGCGCCGCGGGCGGTGGTTTATGGCGTAGCTATGATGCAGGAAATACCTGGACGCCTATAGGCGATAATCTTGCCTCTTTAGGTGTAACCGATCTTCAGTTTGCACCTAACGATACCAATACATTGTACCTTGCCACGGGCGACATGGAAGGTAAAAAAAATCCTTCCGTAGGACTTTTAAAATCTACCGACAATGGGCAAACATGGCATCAAACAGGTCTTTCATTTGCACAAAGCCAGCAGGTGTTTATGGGTAATATAGTTATCGATCCGCTTTATCCCGATACCATATATGTAGCTACCAGCAACGGTTTTAAAAAATCGACCGATTCGGCGCACACCTGGACCACAATAACCGTGGGCAGTAACTTTGTTGAGCAAATTGCCATGAACCCCGCCGATCACAATCTTCTTTACGCTACAACTTTTGAAGGAAGGTATTTTTATTCCACCAACGGCGGCGCTACATGGAACAACCAACCGGCCAACTTACCCGCTGCCGGAATAACCTATAGGGAGACAGTTGCCATAAGCCAGTCTAACCCTGCCGAGGTATACCTTTTAGCTGCTGATAAAGCTACCTCCGCGTTTTACGCGCTTTACCTTTCTTCCGATTCGGGTGTTACATTTACAGCGCAATCTACCCAGGCGGTTAACGGTATAAATATTTTAGGAGCATCGCAAACGGGCAATGATCTCAAGGGCCAGGGATGGTACACACTATCTATCGCGGTGAATCCTTCTAATGCCCAACAAATTTATGTAGGCGGAATAAATATCTGGGAATCGAATAACAGCGGTGTTTCATGGACATGTGTTTCCAACAAAACCGATTCGGCCTCGAACCCCAATTTTGTTCATGCCGATATACACAGGATTGTATATATGCCCGATACCAGCACCCTGCTTATTGCAAACGATGGCGGTATGTTTAAAGGAAAACCCGGTGGCTGGACCGATTACAGCAGCGATTTAACCATAGGCGAACTTTATAAAATAAGCGAATCGGCGCACACAAGCGATCTTATACTATCAGGATGGCAGGATAATGGCGGCGATGAAGATAATGGCCCCGGTGCCGCCTGGCAAAAGGTATATGGCAGCGATGGCGCCAATTGCATCATCGACTGGTCGAACGATAGTTGCCAGTACGGATCATTTACAAATGGGTGGCTGCTCTTATCAACCGACAGAGGAAACTCGTTCAACACCATTTCGACAAGCACCATAAACGAAACATCAGCCTGGGTAATTCCGCTGGCACAAGACCCGGTGAATAGTCAAACTATTTATGCCGGATATGTTAATGTGTGGAAAAGCACTAACAGAGGCACTGCATGGACCGAGCTGGCACCCCTCCCCGGCGATAACGGTAAATCGCTTATAGATATGCGTGTGGCTGCTTCCAACAATCAATACATATACGCCACTAACGGGCAGCAGATATTTGCAACTACTAACGGTGGCACAAGCTGGACAGATATTTCCGCGGGCCTGCCTGTAGCATCCGACCTGTGTAACGAGCTTTGTGTATGCCCTGTTAACCCTAACCAGGTGTGGGCCGTTTTTGCAGGGTATGATACTAACAGGGTGTTTTATTCATCCAACGCAGGCAGCACATGGACCAATATATCGTTGGGCCTGCCACAGTTTCCCATTAACTGCATAGCTTATGAGGACAGCACCTATGGCAGTATTTATGTGGGGAACGATGTAGGCGGTGTTTATTATAAAGACAACACCATGAGTAGCTGGGTATCCTACTCCACCGGGTTGCCAAGCGTCAAAATAACCGATTTTCAAATGGATTATAATACAAACCAAATAATTGCAGCCACCTTTGGCCGCAGTATATGGAAGTGTAATTTTTATGTTAATCCTACCAGTGTTAATTCGATTGCTGCAGAAGAAAGCGGTGTTACTGTTTACCCTAACCCATCGAATGGAACATTTACATTCCAAACTAAAAATGAAGAGTTAAAAATTAAAAATATTGAGGTATATAACATGCTTGGAGAAAAAATATATTCCAAACAATTAACAACATACAATTCTCAATTTACAATTGATCTAAGTAACCAATCCAGTGGAATGTATTTCTATCAATTATACGACAGCGCTAATAATCCCGTTGCAGAAGGTAAGTTTAGCATAGTGAAATAAGCAACTAAATTTGTGATGCAAACAATTCCCCCTTTGAAGGGGGACAAAGGGGGATGTTATAACCCAACTTATATTAAATGAAGGGGGATGTATCATGAAAAGAAAAATTGTATCCTACAATCCTAAGCTAAAAGAGAAAGCAAGAGAACTAAGAAAACAAGGCATTCTATCCGAAGTTCTTTTATGGAAGAAAATAAAAGGACGGGTTTATGATGTTGAGTTCCACAGGCAAGTACCCATAGATAATTATATAGTCGACTTCTTTTGTCATGAATTGATGTTGGCAATTGAAATTGATGGCAACTCGCATCACTTTGAAGAAATAGAAATGCGGGACATAAAACGGCAACAAAAACTTGAATCTTTAGGAATTACCTTTATCAGATTCAAGGATAAAGAAGTTAAACAACAAATGAATGGAATGCTAAGGGCGCTAGAAAACAAGATAGAACAATTAAGAAACAATTAATACCAACGTCCCCCTTGCCCCCTTCAAAGGGAGAATTAATCGCTTATCTATAGCTTGTACTGTAAAGATGAATTTAGGATTACTGAATTATACAACATCCCCTTCCCCCTTCAAAGGGGGAATTAATCGCTTAGCTAGTACTTTAAAAAGTGAATTTAGGTTACTGCATTTTCTTACTTAATACCAACATCCCCCTACCCCCTTCAAAGGGGGAATTACATTGCTACAAAAAATCAAAACATCTCCCCTACTTGCCTTTGAAGGGAAATTCTAATCTTGCTTATCCTCGTTCTTCCTGTCCATCTTAGGCTTTATGTAGAACTTCCACACCGCATATACTGCGAGTACAAGTATCAGCCATATTATGGAACGATCGGTGTTCATTAAACTAAAAGTTAAAAACTAAAAATGAAAAATTTCCGATCATTTTTTAAGAGTTTTAAGAGATGCAACCAATAGTGCTACGAGTTCCTTTGCATCTTTATATATACTATTATAATGCTTTTCATCCAAATATTCACTGTCTTTTAAAAGACTTAGCCAATATGTAGTTTCATTTGCTTCCTTAAGTGCAATACTCATTTTAGAAATAAAGTCGGCCTTACTTTGCCCAAATTCAGCTTCATGAATCAAAGCACCAATTGCTGTTCCACTTCTTAAAGCCTGTTTACTTATAACATATTCCTTTTTCTCTGACTTTAGGTACTTATACAACTTTATTATTCTTAATGCGAACAAGTAGCTTTTATCCTTTAACAAATTACTCCTGGCCATTTTCACTTTTAGTTTTTAGTTTTTAACTTTCTCAGCTCCCCGGAATCATCAAACCGGCCACGTGTACCTAGTTTAAGGTCTCCTTCGTCAATAGACTGTATGAAGTAGCAACGGTTTTCATCATAATCTACCGAATGGCATAGTATGGTAAGGAACATGCCCGTGGCACCCTCAACATGAGCGGAAAAGGTATCGCATGCTATGCGGGTAAGCGTAAACGCGCAGTTAGGCTTAAGGGCAGAATCGGCCCCGTCTGTTTCCCATTCTTTTACCGAGTCGCCCCTGAACAGGAAGTAATAGCTTTCGTCGGGCCCCGCCCACAAGCCCTGCAACATGTGTTTAACAGAAGCTGTATCGAGCTTTTGCTGGGCGAAGGAATTAAATGAAAAACTAAAAATGAAAAACAAAAAATAAAGAGACAGGTTAAAAGTTGAAAATTGAAAGTTGAGAGTTTTACGTTCTTTTTTCAAATTCATATTATTATAATCTTAGGATCAAATTTACTAAACACTATTCACTTATCACTATTCACTATCTTAACGTCATTTCCTTATTAAACCTGTTCATAGGGTAGTGGGCAGGTGACTTATACAAGCTATCGTTATAATGCACCAGGTCCTTATAGCGCAAGCCTACTACGCCATGCTCCTCAAAATCAGCGGCTCCGCCAATGTAACCCTCTATATCTACTGCTACAAAAACCGAGTCCTCTCCCCCGTCATACAATGCTTCTTCAATACTCACCCTGAATTCGCCCCCTTGTTTATCCAGGTGCTTAAAGCCATTCTCGGGTATTATGCTTAATATGTTCTTAAGGTCGCCCTTTAAAATGTCGGGGTTAACGTCGTTACAAAACAGGCGTTGTTCTTTAACCACAAATATGTAACCGGAATTAATGGTATCCCACACATACTCTGCCACACTGGTTACAAAAGGCGGTGCTGTGTCGTTAATATTAATGGTATCGGTGTGATAAACCGCGTATTTGATCCTTTCGTTGCCTACGTTAAAGTACTGTGCCCGTGTAGCGCTCGACTTATGCACTGAATGCTTTTTGGTAATGGGGTTTGTTATTACAGCGGGCTTAATAATTGCATTGCCGGCGGTTTGGCTATTGGCTATATTACAGGCACACAGGAAGAACAAGTAGCAACAGATCTGTTTCATAACATGGGTAAAGATATAGAACTATGAATAACTGAACTGTAAAGAGTTGAAAATGGAGAGCACAACATCCCTCCTGCCTCCCTTCGAAGGGAGAATTATTCTGGCTTCTGAATACTGAACTATTAACTAAACAGATTTAGCCATTATTTTAAGCCGTTGGTAAAATAAATAACCCACAAGCCAGTAAACACGCCTACTTTAGCATTGTAATTCGATATACGGCTCCCTATAGGCTATAGTAAAAAGCATACAACAGCCACTAGCGCAAAGCCGATTTTTACAGGATCCAAGAGGTTTGGGTCTGTAAATAAAAGCCCCCTCCTGACCACGCATCCGGGAGGGGTCGCTTTTTGTATAAATTCCAATTATTCCAAATAATCGTATAATTTCGTGCCGCGATTTGATTCACAGTATGAAAAAGACAGTATTCAGCATTCTATTACTATTACCTATTATTCATTGCTTTGGGCAGGCCGTAAACCTGGATAATGCAAAAAAGCGCATACAGGGCACCTGGCTGGCACAGGGCGACAGTATTTGCGAACTGCTTGTAACAGCCGACAGCATTACCACCTTTCACTTTAGGGCCGGCGGAGTTTCGGGTTGCAGTTACACTATTAATGCAAGCCCCTGCGAAAAGCTTGTTAAGTTCCCTGCCGCTACCGGCATGTACCTGGTAGAACAATATAAGGACAAAACTTTGTGCTGCTCCATATCTGAACTTACAGATATATCACTCAAGATCATTTACCCCGGCGGTTACGAAATGACTTACAAGCTGGAGGACCTGAAGAAGCATTGATAAAACGAAGGGTTTCGGGCTGATCGGGCCTTAACGAAAAGGTTTATTTTTGTTATACAGGTTAATTTTAAGGCAACCGTGAACTCACCCAAGGTAAAATATATCTTCTTGCTGTTATTTTTTTGTGCGGCTGCTTTATGCACTTATGCACAGAGTAAGTATGATTATCCAAATAAAACAAGGGACAGTATTCCGATTAATATAGAGGTAAAAAAAGGTGCGACTGATACCGCCAATATTCAAGGAACCATAGGTCGGGAGGCGGACTCGTTAGAAAACATTTTAAAAATCCAAAGGGACGATACGAACAAGGTGAATACCCTTAACCTGCTTGCAGAAAAACTGGCGCAGTTAGGTTTTAAGGATAGTTCTTTGTTATATGCTAAAAGCGCAATAGCGTTAGCTGACAGGATTACATTTAAAAAGGGTAAAGCAAACGCTTTAAATAATTTCGGTGTTGCCTATTATGAACTGGGAAATTATCCCGTGGCGCTCAAATTTTATCTCAGCTATTTAAATATAAGCCAGGAGATAGGATATAAAAAGGGCATGATAGCATCTTACGGCAATATTGGAAATCTTTATCGCGCCCAGGGTATTTATCCTAAAGCATTGGAATATACGTTGAAGTCGTTAACCTTATCACAGGAACCCATATACAAAAGCAATACTGCGACTTCTTTAGGCAATATAGGGCTCATATATCAGGCAATGGGAGATGATACAAAGGCTCTTGATTACTTTTTTAAGGCACTTAGCATAAACCAGGAAATTAAAAACAACTATTCAATTACCATCGACTTTACCAACATAAGTCTCAGTTATTATCAACTAAAGGATTATACTAAAGCGCTGGAATATTGTTTTAAGGCAGTGGCACTCGCCCAGGAGATAGGGTTCAAGAATATTTCAACAAAAGATTTCGAAATTATTGGAGGAATTTATTCAGACGAGAACGATTTATATAAAGCCCAGGACTATTGCAATAAGGCGCTAAAAATAGCTTCAGAAACCAAAGATATTAAATCGGTTGCCGAGCTATACTCCAACCTCGGGAGTATTTGTATTACACTCAAGAAGTATAAACAGGCACGTATCTTGCTTGATTCAGGCCTTGTAATTTCAAAAAAAATTGGAAACAGGCCAACTACTAAAGATATTTACCTGAACCTTGCCCAGATAGATAGCGTGTTGGGTAATTATAAAACCTCGGATGAAGAGTATAAACAATATATAATTTATAGGGATAGTATTATTAACCAGGAAAGCATTCAAAAGATTACGCAAATGGAATTGAATCAGCAATTCCAAAAAATAGAAGATTCAATTAAAGTGGAACAAGCAAAGGCAATTAGTGTTAAGACAACTGAGGTTAACCGCAAGCGCGCCGTTATTTATAGTATAACTGCAATACTACTATTGGTTATTCTGCTGGCAATTACATTAGTAAGCAGGCAACAGGCAAAACGCAAAAAGGATAAAACAATTTTTGAACGTGAATTGGCAAATGCTAAAAGCATACTCGACCAATATGTAAACGCTCTATCAGAAAAGAATAAACTGCTGGAACAATCGCAGGTTGACCTGGAACAGATCAGGAATTTAAAAGCTAAAGAGATAGACGAGAACAGAATAGAACAATTAGAGCATTTAAATAATGCCACCCTTCTTACCGAGGAGGATTGGGATAAGTTTAAGGACCTGTTTGAAAAAGTATACAAAGGCTTTTTTATCCGCTTAAAAGAAAAACTGCCCGATCTTACCCCTGCTGAAATACGCTTTATATGTTTAACCAAGCTAAAAGTAGATGGTAAGCAAATGGCAAATATCCTTGTAGTATCTGCCGATACCATACGCAAATCGCGTTACCGCTTGCGAAAGAAACTAGGATTATCTGAAAGCGACAGCCTGGATGACGTTATAGCATCTATCTGATTACCAGGATAGTTTTTATTTGTCCATACTCTTGTGTACAGGCTTTCTTTGGATGTAGCCATGCTATGGGCATAGTTTTGCTTCCTGAAAATTATTCAGAGGATAAACTATTAAAACTACAACAAATGAAAAAACAATTCCTATTAATCTGCTCCTTACTTTGCTTAAGTATAGTTGGTGCTAACGCACAGTATACTGACCTGCATGATTTCAATGGTTCAGAGGGTTCAGCACCGTTCTGTGATGTAACTATATCCGCAGGTAAATTGTACGGTATGACATCAGCTGGAGGGGCATATAACGATGGTTGCATTTTTTCGATGGATACGAATGGCGGTAATTATATAGATATTTTTGATTTTAATGGGATAAACGGCTCATTACCGCAGGGTAATGTAACAGCATTAGGAAACGTATTGTATGGGATGGCATCTGAAGGTGGGGCACACAGTTATGGTTGTATTTTTTCTGTAAATACAAATGGGAGCAATTATAAAGACATTTTCGATTTCAGTGGTCCAAACGGTGCATACCCTACAGGTTCATTGATACTTAATGGTAAAGTATTATATGGGATGGTCGAACAGGGAGCAACCCATAATTATGGGCGTATTTTTTCTATAGATACCAATGGCAGTAATTATAAAGACTTGTTTGATTTCAGTGGAACAGATGGTGCAAGTCCTACCGGAGCATTGACTCTTTTCGGTAATAAGTTATACGGAATGACATCTGCGACATACCTCTCGAGTAGCAATGGTAATATATTTTCAATAGATACCAATGGAAGCAATTATAAAGACCTGTTAGAGTTTAACGGAACAAACGGAGCAAATCCTTATGGCTCATTAGTTCTCTCAGGAAAAAGGTTATACGGAATGACATCGGCATATAATACGCCGAATGCCGGTAATATATTCTCAATAGATACCAATGGAAGTGGATATAAGGACCTGTTGGATTTTAACGGAATGAATGGTGATGATCCGCATGGCTCGTTAATCCTTTCGGGTAGAAGGCTATATGGTATGACAACAGAATATTATGATGCGAGTGACTATGGTAATATATTTTCTATAGATACCAGCGGAAGCGGCTATGTAGATATGTTTGATTTTGATGGCATGAACGGCACAACTCCGCCCGGCTCTTTGACGCTTGCCAGAGATGTTTTTTATGGTATGAGCCCAGGAGCCGGAGCAAATAATGATGGTCTTATTTTTAGCTATAGAGATAAAAGCCTGGGGATAGGTGAAATAGTTTCAAATACTGGTGCAGTGAATCTTTACCCTAATCCTAATAATGGAGAATTCACTATTTCAATTAAAAATTACGAATTAGGAATTACGAATCAGATAGAAATATACAACATGCTTGGAGAGATGGTTTATAATCCAGACATCAGTCAAAGCACATCGCAAATAAGTTTGCCCAACCCTGAATCAGGTATTTACCTTTACAGAATACTGGATAAAATGGGCAACATACAAGGAACAGGAAAGTTTATTGTAGAGTAACTGATTCTCTTTAATCACACTTCACTCATTCATTCCTGCAGTTCACTCAATCTGTTTAGATAGGCATAAATCGCGCTATACTTTTGAGCCCTCATTATAAAAAAGATATAATCCGGTATGAAAAATCGCTTTAGTATTTTCTCTTTCCTTTTTTGCCTGGCAACGGGAATAACAAATGCCCAATTTACAAGTCTTAAAAGTTTTACCAATGATGCACAACCCATGGGTGCATTAACCCTTTCAGATGGTATGTTATACGGAATGGCATCTGACGGTGGCACCCACAACTATGGCTATATTTTTTCTATTAACCGCAACGGCAGCAACTTTACAACGCTATGGAACTTTAACGATACCGGGGTGGCCCTGCACGCAAACGGTTCAAATCCTAACGGTAGTTTAACGCTTTTTGGCAATAAATTTTATGGCATGACATTCTATGGCGGGCCCAGCCATAACGGAAATATTTTTTCTATTAATAAAGACGGAAGTGGCTATAAGGACCTATGGGATTTTGACGGTGGTGGTGATACCAATGGCAAATGGGGAATAGGCTCATTAATAGTGGTAGGAAAAAAACTGTATGGTATGACTGAATTGGGTGGGACACAATCTGAAGGCAATATATTCTGTATTGATACCAATGGTAGTAATTATAAAAACCTGTGGAATTTTGATAACGGCGGTGATACAAACGGCTCAAGGCCTTTTGGCGATCTTACACTTTCACCATCCGGAACCGTATTATATGGGATGACGAACCAGGGCGGAACCAACAGTTACGGCAATATTTTTTCTATAGATACCAATGGCAGCCACTATAAAAATTTGTTAAGCTTTGGCAGCAGTGGTACAACAAATGGCTCATCAACCTATGGCTCGCTTACACTTTCAGCATCAGGAACTATATTATATGGAATGTCTATTTACGGAGGCACGCATAGTGATGGCAATGTTTTTTCCATTCAAACCAATGGAAGCAATTATAAAGACCTTTTGGACTTTAGCGGAACTGACGGTGAATACCCGCACGGCACACTAACATTGATTGGGAATACACTATATGGAACAACAGCACAGGGCGGCGTGAGTGATAGCGGTAATATTTTTTCAATAGATACCAATGGAACTAATTACAGAAACATCTTTAGTTTTAACGGAACTAATGGTCAATATCCTGAAACTGGCGATCTCACGATCTCGGGAGATACCATATTTGGAATGACGCTTAATGGAGGCACTAATTACTCTGGAACCATTTATAGCTTCATAGATAATAGCATCCCTTTAGCGACCACCGAATTACCTGCTCATACAAATAAATTCGATCTCTATCCTAACCCGAACAACGGAGCGGTTACTATTTCAATTAAAAATTACGAATCAGGAATTACAGACCAGATCAGTGTGTACAATATGCTGGGAGAAGTAGTGTACAATACTAACCTTACACAAAGCATATCGAATTTTAGTTTACCAAACCCAGTACCCGGTATATACCTATACAGGATACTCGATAAAACAGGCAACATACAAGGAACGGGTAAGTTTATTGTAGGGTAATCTTACCTAAGAAAATGCAAAGAAGTCGACCTGAAGTGACCTGTCAAATTACTAATCCTTTTTAAGCGCCGACTTTTTAGGCAAAAACTTTTGGAAGGTATCGCCTCTAAGGCCAAGCCTAAGGGTTTCTAAAGGAATAATATCCTCAGGAGGAATATTGCCCAGGTTAACGTTGTGACCAATAAGATCGATAAACCATGCCTGTTGTGCTTTTTTAGGGGCTTCCCACATTATTTTATCCGATGGTACTTTGTTCAGTATTTTATTGATGAGCGATACGTGCGCGTTGCCGTTGGGCCTGTAAATACCCACTGTTCCGCTTTCGCGGGCCTCGGCAATAACCTTCCAGGCACCGGCTTCCAACTCTTTGTTCATCATCGATATCCACTTATTGGGATGTATGATAACACCTGCTTCTTTCGAGCCCACTTCCGAGAATACTATATAGTCGTCAGACAGTTTATCTATCATCTCGCACTTATCATCATGATCCATTTGTATTGAACCGTCAGATATCTCTACATACTCCATTTTAAACTTATCGAGGTAGCGCCTGTAATCGTCGAACATACCACGTGCAATAAAGGCCTCGAACAGTGTACCGCCAAAATAGGTCTTAATATCTGCATCTTTATATAGCTGCAGCTTTTTAGCCAGGTCTTTGGTTATCAATGAGGTGCCAAAACCCAGCTTAACTACGTCGGTATAATCACCGCAGGCGCTCACAATATCAAGCGTTTGCCTAAGGCTATAGCCTTTATCCATAACCATAGTAAGACCATTTTTCCTGGGCTTGCTGGTTCTCTCTGGTAAATCGGGTAGATCAAAGTTCATCTTGACGTATCTTATTGTGGTGCACAAAAATACTAAATAAAACGGGTGGCCGTTATTTATTTGGTTAATAACTTGTCAATAACCCAATGCCCAAAACTGCTACTTTTGTCGCCCTCAATAAAAAGGAAAAGAGTATATGACATTGATCAAATCAATATCCGGGATAAGAGGTACAATAGGAGGAGATGCGGTAGGCGGCTTAACCCCGTCGGAGATAGTGAAATTTACCTCGGCATTTGCCACCTGGGTGCAAAAAGAATCGGGTGCTAATGGCAAAAAGAAAGCCAGGATAGTGGTAGGACGCGATGCACGTATATCGGGTGAATTTGTACGCAATATTGTAACGGGTACCCTACAGGCTATGGGTATAGATGTTACCGACCTGGGCATGGCCACTACCCCAACGGTTGAAGTGGCTGTTCCTGCTGAAAAGGCGGATGGTGGTATAATCATTACAGCCAGCCATAACCCCAAGAACTGGAACGCATTAAAATTACTTAACTCAAAGGGTGAATTTATATCTGAGGCTGCCGGTAAGGATGTATTAGCCATAGCCGAAAGCAACACGGTAAAGTACGCCCCTGTTACCGCCCTTGGCCAGGTTGCACATAACGACAGCTATGTTAAGGCGCATATAGACATGATACTGAACATTCCATTGGTGGATGTAAAGGCCATAAAAGCTAAAAAATTCAAAGTGGTGCTGGATGCCGTTAACTCGGTTGGCGGTATAGTGGTGCCGCAGTTATTGGAACAACTCGGGGTAGATACCATAGTGCCATTGTTTTGCGAACCTACAGGTAACTTTCAGCACGAGGCAGAACCATTGCCCGAGAACCTGATAGAATTATCGAAAGCGGTTGTTAAGAATAAAGCGCACCTGGGCTTTGCTGTTGATCCTGATGTTGACCGCCTTGCTATTGTTTGCGAGGATGGTGAAATGTTCGGAGAGGAATATACTTTGGTTGCCGTGGCCGACTATGTATTGAAGAATAAAAAAGGCAGCACGGTATCTAACCTTTCATCTACCCGTGCATTGCGCGATGTTACCCAAAAAGCAGGCTGCGAATATTTTGCATCGGCGGTGGGAGAAGTGAACGTGGTGGAAGCCATGAAAAAGAACAAGGCAGTAATTGGCGGAGAAGGCAACGGCGGCATTATATACCCTGAGTTGCACTATGGCCGCGATGCACTTGTTGGAATAGCGCTCTTCCTTACCCACCTGGCTAAGTATGGCAAAAGTTGTTCGTTGTTAAGATCTACCTACCCCAGCTACTATATATCTAAAAACAAAATAGAGCTTCGGCCCGACCTTGACCTGGATGCTGTGCTGCAAGGCATAAAAGAGAAATACAAAAAGTATCCTTGTAATACCATCGACGGACTTAAGATAGAATTTGAGAACGAATGGGTGCACCTGCGCAGGTCGAACACCGAGCCCATCATACGCATTATAGCCGAAAGCAACAACCAGACCACAGCCGATAACCTGGCAGAAAAGATAATGCACGACATAGGCGATTGCATGAAGGGCGCCAAGATGATGGCGAACTGATTGATTCTAAGTGCTACTTATCTCCCATTACTAGTAAGTAGGCACGTCAGTAAAAGTTCCTCCGGTAATACTAACAGTACTATTATGCTTGGTACCGCATTGGTCAATATAATATCCATTCCCTGTAAAACTAAATGTTCCCGAAATGAAATGATTAATAGAGTCATATTCAGTGATTGATAATGTCCCCGTATGAGTGGCATCAGTAGCATAACCAAATACAGTGCTATTTTGACTGTAAAGTGGACCAGTGCCGTTTTCACCAGAATAAGCTACGTAAGGGTTATTGCTAAGAGGATAATTACCAATCACACCCTTATTAAGAATTATATTATTAAAGTATAATTGATTATTTACATCCGCACTATTTCCTGTTTGCCAAAGACAATTAAACCCTATTGCGCTCTTAGTGCTTGTAAAATCTGCCTGGGCGACAAAAGTTAATAATTGCCCACCATTATGCGCGGTCATATTGTAACTGGCTATAGCCGGAGGATATGGAGGAGCGGCACATGCGAATGGATCCTTTTTACATGATAAAAAAAACAACGCACTACCAAAAATAAATGAAATCGATACACCCAATAGTTTCTTCTTTATCATTAATTTCAAAAACGTAAATGTTGCAAGAGTATTGTATAACGAATTTACGAAAAATATTCCTTGTTTAAGCGTAGGTTAAACCCTGTCTGACTGCCAGGCAGGCTGCGCTGGATATATTGACGTAAGACTAGCCTACGCCCAACAACCTGAGAATCCCTTTGGGATTGCACGTTTATAGCAAAATGCATATTGCCTCAATTTTACGATGCTGAAGGCATCGGACTAACCCTGTTACTTTCGGATAATATACGACACCTATGGCATCGTTACAGCATAAACTGCTTCCTTTCTATAAACCTGAGATGCCTTTGGCATCATGAATAAATTTCTATCTTTATATCTTGTATGGACAATAAAGATATACGTTGGCTTCAGCGATTTCAGAATTTTGAAAAGGCATTCCTGTTCTTCAAAAAGATAGTGGAACAGCCTTACTATTCGCCTGTGGAAATAAGCGGATTGGTGCAGGCGTTTGAATTTACGTTTGAGCTAGGATGGAAAACCATAAAAGATTTTCTTTATGAGCAGGGCCTGGAGACACGCTTTCCGAGAGAGGCCATAAAAAAGGCTTACGAAACAGGAATAATAAAAGATGGTCATACCTGGATACACATGCTGGAAAAGAGAAATGAACTTTCGCATACTTATAACAACAATGTGGCCGAGCAAGCTGTAGATATTATTAAACACAGGTATTACGAGGCTATAATGCAGGTATACCAATATCTGAAAGCCCGCACTAATGAATGATGCTGTATTTGGTTTTAAAGCCGGAGACCTTAAGGCGATAACCGATATTATACTCAGGTTTGGTAGCGTTAAAAAGGCTGCCATATTCGGCTCAAGGGCAAAAGGTAATTATAAAGAAGGCAGTGACGTGGATATTGCCCTATGGATAGATGGCAAAGATATAAGCACTGAGATAAGCGGAGTACTGAATGATCAAACCCTTTTGCCATATCAATTCGATGTGCAGGATTATCGTGCCATTAATAATAAAGAACTGGCTGAGCATATTGACAGAGTTGGCATCGTTTTTTATCAAAAATAAATTCCATAACCTGGGTTTAGCACCCAATTTTGATCTGTCTGCCGCCATGAAGGCTAAGCCACAATAATTAACCTGGGCTTAACGTCTACCTCATAAGGTTTGTGTAACTTCATCCCAATTTATTACAGTTGATATCAATCAGGTCCTCAGCCTATGTATATCATACCTGTTAATAAACGACAGTATAAATTTGTACATTGAAAATAAGACATGAAAACCAGAACTGAAATATTAGATGACCTATTAAGAGCTCAAACCTTTATTCCCCCGCTAAACGAACGTTATGATGATCTCGTAACAAAGCAATCTGAACTAGGAAGAAGTTTTTTCACGGGCAAAATATCTTTCAATACCTATTTAAAGGGAAAGAAGCGTTTAAATCGGGTTTATTCTGCTGACTCTGAAAAAAAGCAATTGCAAGAAGGATAAACCCGGACACTGTTCAGTAATACCTGTAAAGCATTATATTATTCATATAATAGCATTACAGATTTTGAGTGAGAAAATATAGCTTTGGACTATAGAATTAAGCCACATGAAAAAAACATTCTTTAAGACTATTCTTTTTTCATTTAGTGTTGCCTTATTGTTTTCCTGCACAAAGGAATACCAGATTACTGTTACAGGAACGGTATATGATTACTTCACCAATAAGCCTGCAAAAAACATACAGGTTTCCTTAATGCATCATTCCTCACTTCCTTCAGATGGATATGGCTATAGCACTGTAACAACCACTACTACAGATAACAATGGCAATTATAGTTTTAGCTATAAAGGAGAAGCAGAAAAAGTTCAGGCACTGGATGAAGGTGGCAGCGACGGATATCTTCCACAGAATCGTTCTAATGCCGCCAATATAACAGAAACTAAACCCAACCCCAACGTAGTGCTTTACGTAAGGCAACCGGCAACATTTTTAATAAACATTCACAATACCTTGCCGGTTAATAACAACGATAATATAAGACTATGGTATGGATACAAGTTACCCGATTACTCCTTTACCGGGGCTAATGTAGATACCACCTTTACAGCTCCTGGTGTGGCAAACCAGTATAATGGCATACAATACCAGGTTACTAAAAACGGTATACCAACTATTCTATTTGATTCTGTCTTCGTTCCTTTGGGTAGTGTCCCCACTCTGCAAGTCAATTATTAGAGCAGGGACGAAAAACCCAATAAATATCTGCTAATAAGCAAAATACCCTGTTTAAGGTAATGCCCCTTCTGTGCCAGATGTTAACTTTGCATTATGCCACAGGACATCTTATCTCTTGATAAATTAAAACCCGGCGACAGGGGTATCATCGTTTCATTTAACGAGGGCGAGCACTCGCTTAAGTTTATGGAAATGGGATGCACCCCCGGCGAGGTAGTGCTGTTCGATAGTGTGGCACCCCTTGGCGACCCTATAGCCATTATAGTTTCGGGTTACAAGCTAACGCTGCGCCGCTCAGAGGCATCTCTTATCAACGTTCAAAAAACAAGCGAGTAGAGATGACCATGTTCGATAAAATAAAGCTGAGAAAAGAAACTCCATCCAGAACCATTAAGGTGGCCCTGCTGGGTAACCCCAATAGTGGCAAGTCTACCTTGTTCAATGCGCTTACGGGCCTTAACCAGCAAACGGGCAACTACCCGGGTGTTACGGTAGAAAAGCACACGGGCGAGGCCACCATACTTAAGCCCGGCACACAGGAATATATACAGGTTAATTTTGTTGATCTGCCCGGCACATACAGCATATACCCCAAAACACTGGATGAAGAGATATGCTACAAGGTGCTGTGTGATGAATCGAACGAAGACCACCCCGACCTGGCCATAATTGTTGCCGACGCCACCAACCTGCGCCGCAGCCTTTACCTCGCCACACAAATTATAGACCTTGGCATGCCCTGCATTTTTGTGCTTAATATGGTCGATTTCGCCAGGATACGCGGAGTAGAAATAAATGTCGAGGCCCTATCGCAAATGCTTGGTGTGCCTGTGGTAGCCACCGTAGCACGCAAAAAAGTGGGTATAGACAGGCTGCGCGAAGTGCTTACCCATGAAATAACTCCGCCTAAAAAATCGTTCCTTAACGTAAGGAACTTTATGGATAGCTCTTTACTGGATTCGGTAAAGAAAATGTTCCCGAACAAGAACGACTACTCTATCTTCCATATTATAAACAACGAAGCAGGCATAGAGCATTTTGAAGTATTGCCCACACAAAAAATAGAGATAAAGCGACTGATAAAATCGTTTGCTTATAACAAGCACAAGGTTCAGTCGGATACAACCATAGAACGTTATAAACAGATAAATGAGATAGTAAAGCACACGGTTGCCATAAACGAAGAAGAAAAGCGCAAGTCGCTCTCTGCCCGTATAGACGCTGTGCTTACACACAAAATATGGGGCTACCTTATCTTCCTGGTGATATTGTTCGTCATCTTCCAGAGCATATTTTTTATAGCCACCTACCCTATGAACGCTATAGAATTCCTGTTCGTTAAAATTTCGGAGTTCGGCAGGGCGGTACTACCTAAGGGAGAAGTAGCAGCGCTTTTAATTAACGGTATTTTGGCCGGATTGAGCGGCGTGGTGGTGTTCGTTCCGCAAATAGCTTTGCTCTTTGCCTTTATTGCCATACTGGAAGATACAGGCTACATGGCCCGCGTAAGCTTTTTAATGGATAGGCTAATGCGGCCTTTAGGGTTGAATGGCCGTTCGGTTATACCCCTGATGAGCGGCATGGCATGTGCTGTACCGGCTATAATGGGCACTCGCGCCATCCCCAACTGGAAGGAAAGATTGATAACCATAATGGTTACCCCGCTGATGAGCTGCTCGGCACGCTTGCCTGTGTATACCTTGCTTATATCGCTCGTAATACCATCTACGCATAACTACGGCTATTTTAATTTACAGGGATTAGTGCTCATGGGGCTTTACCTCTTAGGCTTTATATCTGCCATGGCAGCGGCCTTTGTGCTTAAGCTATTGATACGCGTTAAAGAAAAGAGCTACTTTATTATGGAGATGCCTCTTTACCACATACCAAGGCCATCTATCATATTGCTTACCATTTACCAAAAGGCTAAGATATTTTTGATGGATGCAGGCAAGGTCATCATTGCCATATCGGTAATACTATGGGCCATGGCATCGCACGGGCCACCCAGCAAATTTGAACATATAAATACGGCATACCACAGCGCCGACTCAGCCAGGAAATACACACCTGCCCAAATAGATACACGCATAGCATCTGAAAAGCTAAAGGCATCGTATGCAGGTGCAGCAGGTAAATGGATTGAACCAGCGATAAGGCCACTTGGGTTCGACTGGAAGATAGGCATAGCGCTCATCACCTCATTTGCGGCACGTGAGGTTTTTGTTGGAACCATGGCCACCCTTTATAGCGCAGATGGAGAAGACAACACCTTATCTATACGGCAAAAGATGGCAGCCGCGGTTAACCAGGAAACGGGTAAAAAGCAATATACCGTGGCCGTAGGCATTTCGCTAATGCTGTTCTATGCCTTTGCCATGCAGTGCATGAGTACGCTCGCAGTAGTGTACCGTGAAACCAAAAGCATTAAGTGGCCCATAATACAGTTCCTTTATATGGGCGCGCTGGCATGGCTTGCAAGCTTTGTAGTGTACCAGTTGGCGAAGTAGATTTCAATTTATATTATCACAATCCAATGCTAACAGCTGCCAAGATTAAAATCTATAAAGAATATAATGGGAATTATGACTGGTATTATATTCAAAACAAGTCAGTCTCAGACAAGATATTTGCTGACGGAGAATGGGCTCTTATAGCCACTTTAATTCAAGACATTCATCTAGTTGATAAAAAATTGACCGATAAATCTTTTGCGGATAAACTCGATAAAAGATTAAAAGAATTTTGTGATAAAGAAGAAACTATAGCAGAATTGAAAAAGTTAGATTAGATCACTTCGTTAAGCGTAGGCTAAGGCTACGCCTAACATTTAGATTTATTACCCCATCCCTTTTATTCCCTTCCCCAAATGGGGAAGGGCAGGGTTAGGGTAGAACATCATTTCTATTAATGTTTAACCCCGACGGGGTAACATATATGGGTAAAAAAAGTAATCCCGAAGGGATTATACGTTTATAGTTGGATAATATAGGTAGTTTAGAATAATTTATTTATTTTTAATCTACACAAATTATCCAATTAATAATACCATGAAGATATTTAGAACTGCATATATAGTTTCTACAATATTGTTTGTAATCGGTATTTTTTTATTCTTTTTTAGTTTTCAAATATCATGTTTGATAGAGAATGTTCAACTACCTGAGAAAATTATAGAAACGCGTGACGCGACTAGCAGTGAAGTAGAAGCATTAGCACGTGCGAGTCAAACAAGTGTGATGATACACAATATATTTGGGGTTTATTGCATTTTTATTACTATTCTATCATGGATAGGAATGCATTATCAATTATTCAAACCAAGGTTTATCTTAAAAGTGCTTCTTGTTGTATCTTTTGTATTAACTCTATTAATTTTTATAAGCCGATCACTATGCTTTGGCTGTCCACCTTTCGTCTCTAGTTAACACGGATGCTCACCGCACCGGCGGTGCATCATCAGAATCTAAAAAGGTATAGCTGAACTTTAATATTTCAATAGTGCTCTTAATGTAATCGCGGTTCAGTTTGTCGGATATAAGGCCCGTATCGCGGTCGTACAGGTATTCTATTTCGTTCTGTTGCTTATCGCCCGAGTATACCTTTTCGGTAAGTATGTTGTTGTATTTATCGTAGGTAAGTTTAATGGTCTTGTGTACATCTCCGCTCAGGTTAGATGCGTATGTATATTCCTTTATCCTGAAGATAGAATCGTACTTAATATCCACCTGAGAATAGAGCCACCCCACCTGGTAATGTGAGTACCGCCCGATCAAATGCTTTTTATCATCATACTGGGTGATGGCTTTTTCGTACATGGTGTTTTGTTCATTATACCCGAAACGCTGTACCTGCTTAGGGTATACGTTATAGGCAAAACTGTCGCATGATATCACCTTTTGTGTGCCTATCCTGAAATCGGGGCCGCTGCCCGGGCCGGATGACTCCTGCACGTGGGCCTCCTTCTTCAGCATACCGTCGTCATACCAAACATAGTACCAGGTATCGTATATGCCGCCGCTGCTGGTGCGCTTGGTAACCAGGTTATTCTTTTTATCGTAATAATACTTAGCGCGAACGGTATCCCAATTGTCACCTGTTTCTTTTATAGTATAGTATGATTCCACCAAACGGGCCAGCGAATCAAAACGATAGAACTGCACAATGCCTTCGTCGGTAATCGGTTTGCCATCGGGCTTTTCTTCGGTGTGTATCATTATAGATGCCACCTTTTTCTGGCGTATCACATCATATTTGAACGTGGGACTTATAATATCTGTTTCATCCTGAAAGGCCGCCATTTGAGCCATGCCCGCCACCGTGCTGATCATGAAAGAAAAAAAGAAAAGGCCCCTACTCCACTTCATTTTACACGTTCGATAACAGGTATTGCCTCCGCAGGTGAATGAACAGGCGCAAAGCATGTTTTGTTTTCGCAAACAAAAATAAGGGTTTTGCCTTCAGTAAATTTTTCCTTCAGCAATTCTAACCCTGATTTGTATTGCGCGCCCAACACTATCTTGTTTGGTAAATACTGTTTATTTATTGTGTTGCAATATTCGTAGGCGTCGTCTCCGGTTATGGCCACTTCGTAAAACCAGCAATAGCGGTTAAGCGCCAGTATGGCCCAGTTGGTGTATCCATAAGGATATGCAGCCATACTCTCTTTTACCGCCGATAACATACCGGCAGATATTTTTATGTATTCATCCTTTGCCAGGCAATGCCCCAGTTTAAATAAAAGGTTTGCCATAACAGAATTAGAGGCAGGTATAACATTATCGGATACTTCTGTTTTGCGTGCAATAAGCGACTTATGGTAATTAGCCGTGTAGTAAAATATGTTCTTATTCTCGTCGTAAAAGTGCTTTATGGCATACTCTGTTAGTTGCTGTGCACTGTGCAGCCATTTTTCTTCCAGGGTAGATTGGTACAGTTCGAAAAGGGCATCGGCTACAAGGGCATAGTCATCCAGGAAAGCAGGGATAGATGGTTTATCGTTCTTGTAGTTGCGCCACAAGGAACCATCTTTCTCCATCAACTTTCCGGTAATAAAATTGGCGTTCTTAAAAGCGGTATCAAGATAGGATATATCACCAAAGGCATTATAGGCATTTACCAAACCTTTTAGCATAAGGCCATTCCATGATGCCAGTATTTTATCATCCAATCCCGGGGCAACCCTTTTTTTGCGGTATGGAACAAGCAAGTCATTCCACTCTTGTTTCTTTTTATCGAGTATATGAATCAGCGTTTGGTGCTTTTCGCAAAACTTCTCATCATCGTATTTTCGAAAGAGAATGAACTTACCATCCTCCCACACATCCTCGTCGTGAATGCCATAGTAGTCTGCAAACATGGTGAAGTCATCACCCAACAAAAGCATCAGCTCATCTTTCTTCCACACATAATACTCGCCCTCTTTACCCTCCGAGTCGGCATCGAGGGCGCAATAAAAGCCACCTTCAGCCGACATAAGGTTATGAATAACAAAAGTGTATATACCATGGGCCACCTCGCTATATAGCTTTTTGCCTGTGCACTTAAACGCATTTGCATAGAGCGACAATAGCTGTCCGTTGTCATATAGCATCTTTTCAAAATGCGGGGCCTTCCATATTGTATCGGTAGAATAGCGTGCAAAGCCACCTTCGAGTACATCGTATATTCCACCGCGTGCCATTCTATCCAGGGTAAGGCATATATAGTCGGTAATGTTATCGGCTTCATTTTCGCGCTTCGACTGCTTAAGCACATAACTATAATACAACAGGAACTCGTAGTTATTCGGCATAGGGAACTTAGGCGCATTACCGTATCCGCCAAATGTTCTATCGAAGCCCGGCTCCATTTTTTTTACAAGTCCATCGATAAACTCCATGCTTATGGGTTCATCGGTAGGTTTAAAATCGGGTATGGCAGATAAGCGTATCAACCCTTTCTCTAATTCGGCTGCATACATAAGCACCTTGTCGGGCGTCTTAGAATAAAGGTCGTTAAGGCTCACCAGCACTTCCATCCAGGTTTCTTTGGGATAATAAGTGCCACCGTAAATAGGCTTGCCATCGGGCAGGGTAAAGCAGTTGAGCGGCCACCCTCCCCTATCGGTCATAATGTGAACAGCATCCATATAAAGGTGATCCACATCGGGGCGCTCCTCACGGTCCACCTTAATGCAGACAAAATGAGCGTTCATAAGCTTGGCCGCCTCTGCGTCTTCAAACGACTCATGTTCCATTACGTGGCACCAGTGGCAGGCCGAATAGCCAATACTTACCAGCACCAGTTTGTTCTCTGCTTTTGCCTTGGCAAATGCCTCGTCGCCCCAGGGGTACCAATCTACCGGGTTATTGGCATGCTGCAAAAGGTAAGGGCTGGTTTCGGCGGCTAGGCGGTTTGACATAGCACAAAGCTACGAAAAGAGCTAATTGATTTAAGAGTAACGATTAACGAGTTATGATTTCAGATGCTGAAACCTGATATAACTGAACACGGACTGCACGGATTTTACTGATCAACACGGATAAGGCAGTGAGCATCCTATGAATCAGTATTCTATTGGAAGGAGATTCTCCTCCCAAATGATCGGGGTCGGAATGACAGGAAAGCTATTTGGTGAGATGCTGAAACAAGTTCAGCATGACTACTACATTCTGGCTCCTGGATTCTGAATTCTGGATTCTTGCAGTTTCTACTTCTTCCTAAAAAATATCTCCATGGGGCAGCCCGTAAAGTCGAACTGCTCGCGGATCTGGTTCTCGAGGAAGCGGGTATAGTCTTCGCGGATATACTGGGGCAGGTTGCAGAACATAGCAAACGCGGGGAATGCCGTGGGCAACTGTGTGATGTACTTTATCTTGACAAATTTAGCCTTTATGGATGGCGGAGGTGTAGCCTCTATAATAGGCAGCATCACATCGTTCAGTTTGTGGGTAGGTATTTTTTTGATACGGTTGTTGTATACACCCATGGCCACATCAAGCACCTTAAGCAGGCGTTGCTTCTCGAGCACAGAGGTAAACACGATAGGCACATCATTAAAAGGCGCCATCTTTTTGCGGATGAGCTTGGAATAATCTTCGGTGGTCTTCGTATCTTTTTCTATCAGGTCCCACTTGTTTACTACAATAACTATACCCTTATGGTTATTTACCGCCAGGCTGAATATGCTCATGTCCTGTGCTTCAAAACCTTGAGTAGCATCTATAACCAGCAGGCACACGTCAGATCGTTCAATAGCCTTTACGGTACGCAATACAGAATAGAATTCCACATCCTCATCTACCTTGGCTTTTTTACGAAGGCCGGCGGTGTCTATCAGCATTAAATCATGACCAAAGCGTGTAAAGCGAGTATCTACCGCATCGCGGGTGGTGCCTGCCACATCGGTTACAATGTGCCTTTCTACATCGAACAAGGCATTTATAAACGATGACTTACCCACGTTTGGGCGCCCCACCACAGCTATCTGCGGAAGATCGTTCATAGGCGCGTCATCCTGCTTATCGGCCATCAGCAGCATCATAGTATCAAGCAGATCGCCCGTACCCGCGCCGCTTACAGAGGAAACAGCAAATATATCTCCCAGTCCAAGCGCGTAAAACTCATTAGCCATGTTCTCCATACCAAAGTTATCGGCCTTGTTGGCAACCAGTATTACCTTTTTGTCTTTGTCCTCGAGTCGTCTTAACATATCGGCAACCGACCTGTCGAAAGGAGTTATTCCTTCTACTATATCCACCACAAAAAGAATAAGATCGGCCTCATCAATGGCATGGCCCACCTGTTTGCGTATCTCCGATTCAAAAATATCGTCGCTACCTTTTACATAACCACCGGTATCTATCAGTGTAAAATGCTCGCCGTTCCACTCTACCCTGCCGTAATGCCTGTCACGGGTAACGCCAGCCGTGGGGTCCTCTATGGCCTCGCGGCGGCCTGTTAACCTGTTAAACAGGGTCGATTTTCCTACATTGGGTCTTCCTACTATTGCTACTATCCTTGACACGTTCCTTTTATTTGATGATTTTATAATTCGGCACTTCCGATTCTTAATCCGTAATTTTTAATTTGTAATTGACTAAAGGTAGCCGAAATTCTTAAGCTGTCTCTCATCCTGCCTCCAGTCCTTTTTAACCTTTACCTGCACCTCTAAAAATACTTTAGCCTTAAGCCACTTTTCCATTTCTATACGCGCAGCGGTGGCTACTTTTTTTAATGCCGCGCCCGCTTTACCAATGATTATACCTTTTTGCGGATGACGGTTAACATATATCACGGCGCGAATATGCGTAAGTTTTTCGGTTTCTTTAAACTCTTCCACAATTACTTCCACCGAATAGGGTATTTCCTGCTGGTAGTGGGTAAGTATCTTTTCGCGGAATATCTCAGCGGCAAAAAACTTCTCAGGCAGGTCAGATAACTGATCGGGTTCAAAATAAGGCTCACCTTCGGGCAGGTGTTTAATGAGTGTTTCCTTAAGTTCCTTTATGCCATGCCCATGCAGGGCCGATATAGCAAACAGCTCCTTAGGGTTGAACAGGGCCTTTATCTCTTCAAACTTTTTGCTCACATCTTCTGGCTTGCTTATGTCTATCTTGTTAAGCACCACCACCAGCGGTTGCTTGGCCTGGGTAAGTTTTTTTACCAGTGTTGGTTGTATCTCCGCTTCGGTGGCATCTATCACGGCCATAATAATATCGGCATCTTCAAAGGCTTCGCCTACCGTTTTCATCATGGCCTCGTGCATTTTGTAGTGAGGCTTAATTACACCCGGAGTATCGGAGAACACCATTTGGTAGCCATCGCCATTGGCAATAGCGGTAATACGCTTGCGCGTGGTCTGTGGCTTGTGTGTAACAATAGACAGCTTTTCGCCTATCAGTGCATTCACCAAAGTAGACTTGCCCACGTTGGGGTTACCCACTACACTCACCCATCCTGATTTGATCATAGGGTGCAAAAGTAAGGTATTTGGGGTTAAGGTTGAGACTGAGGTTAAGGCTAAGGTTAATATTCCGACTGCGATTGAGGTTGAGACTATTCCCCTCCCTGGAGGGGTGAAGGGGTGGGTTGTGTTTACTTGGGCGTGCCCCCTTTCAGGGTCGGGCTGACCCGCTGCAAGTCCAGTTGGGCTTTACGCTCGCATCCCTCACGCAAAAATTCCCCCTTCCAAGGGGGACTAAGGGGGATGTTACACCACCTTGGCTTACCCCTAGCTAGACATAGGTTTAACCTACACTCAACTAGGGGATTAGCATCTATACGTATTAGGCCCTAATTTCATTACCCCGTTTTTTGTTACATTTACACTACTTTATAAAAACCACACATTATTTCATCACCCTAAAATCCCTAAGGAATGAAATACAGGCCCTCGCCATTAAATATTTTGGCCGTTGTAGTAACGGTTAAATACATTGTGCTTTTTATCAGAGCCATGAATGGTATGCCTAACGGCATGGATGAATGGGCCTCGCGCCTGTTACTGCTCTTGTTCGAGTTCTTTATACCTGCCTTTTTCCTGGGAATAGATTATGCACTGCAGAAGGTGGTAGGGCTAAGAAAATATTTTCACGTTTTGCTTATAGAGCTGGGAATAATAATATTACTGGGCCTGGTAATGTATTATGGCTACAACATCCGAACCTTTTATGAGATGAGGCACACGAGCATATTTGATAGGGCAACGTAACAGAATCTGCACTGAATAAAGGCCGTCAAGCGTGAGGCACGCCCTACTTCTTATTTAGGCCAGCATCCACACTCAGCTTAAACACACTTACCCCAATAGCGTAACCATATATATGCCCATTGGGCATTTTAACTATTCTGAATTTGTTGCAGGCCCTGCCTAAATCTATTTTAGTCCAGCTTTTGCCGCCGTCTTTGGTTTGGTAACCGGTATTCATGGTACCAATGAAACCGTTATTATCGTCTACAAAGCCAATACCAAACGATCTTGAATCATAATCCTTGCACAGTTCATATTCCTTCCATGTTTTACCGCCATTTGTTGTTTTAATAAAGTGTTGCGATACAATGGTGGTATCGGGGTTATAGCCGTGCATGGTAGCATAGCCGATCATTTTTGAAGGAAACGATATTTTCCACGAAATTTCGAATGGCCTTTTGCTTTCAAATACTTTCTTCCATGTTTTGCCGCCGTCGGTGGTATGAATTATAGCGGCATGGCTGTGCTCTATATCATCTCCGGTAGACGCGCAGGCAAACCCCTCTTTGGTATTGAACATTTTAATATCATACAGCGCCCTACAATAGGGCATCATATCCATACTGGTAAAAGTGTTACCATCATCATTGCTTACAATAAAATTAGCCGGACTACCTACCCTACCCACCCCATAAATGTGGTATTTGTAACCAATATCGCCATGATTAATGTATTCCTCCTTTACAATATCGAGGCCGCAAAGCCCTTTAACATACTTGCCTTTGTAAACTACGGGCGCCCAGTTTTTGCCTCCGTCGGTAGTTTTATATAGCGGAACACTATCGGTTACATTGGGAAAGTAGTCGGTGCCCACGGTGCCTGCAAAGCCGGTAAGGCTATCTATAAAAGCCACGCATCTGAAGAATGTTCCTTTCTTCTCCAGTTGCAAAGTCCAGTTTTGGCCGCCATCTGTGGTGTGATAAATCCTGCCGTAGCCGTTGATATACCATCCCCTGTTTTCATCCACAAAAAATATATCATCCTGTTTACCGTGGAATGGCTCGGTCTTTAGTTTGGTCCATGTATAGGTTTGCCCAAAGCACAGGCCAAGGTTGAGGATAACAAATAAAAAGAGTATTACGTTTTTTTTCATGACGCGTTAATTTATTGAGCCGCAAATGTAACTTCGGTTACTTACAGTGTATTGTAAAAATCGGACAGCCGGTTTACCAAATCACAGCTCTCGAAGCGCTATCGCGGTACATGGCATCGCCGGGCTTAACATTAAAGGCCTGGTAAAACTCCTTCATATCCGATGGTGCGCCTATGGCCCGCAATGCGTCGGGTGAGTGCGGATCATTTTGCACTATCCACCTTACATATTGAGGACGCGCATTGTCTCTCCACACTTGCGCCCATGAAATAAACAGCCTTTGTTCCGCAGTAAATCCATCCTTTACCGGTTCGGGGTGCTTTTTCATTTCATTTTGCAGCGCGTAATAAGCAATGGTAAGTCCGCCCAAATCGGCTGTGTTTTCGCCTATAGTAAGCTGGCCCTGCACATGCACCGAGTCTATCACATAGTCATCAAACTGCTTAATAAGCACACCTAAACGTGCATGGTAATTAGCCGAATCCTTTGGGGTCCACCATTTGCGCATATCTCCGTGGGCGTCAAATTCAGAACCTTGATCGTCGAAACCGTGGGTCATTTCATGGCCGATAACAGCGCCCATTCCGCCATAGTTCATAGCTGCATCCCTGTCAGGATCAAAGTAAGGAGGTTGGGCAAAAGCCGCAGGGAAGGTTATTTCGTTCCGGGTAGGATCGTAACCCGCATTTACCGTTTGTGGCGACATATCTGTCCATTCCATTCTGTCTACCGGCTTGCCATATTTTTGCATATTCTTATTAAATTCAAATTCATCAACCCTAAAGGCATTTAAAACCCAGGCATCGCGCTTTATTTGTAATGCGGTATAATCCTTCCATTTATCCGGATACCCCAGCTTAAGGGTTACCTTATCTAATTTGGCAATGGCTGCACGGCGGGTGGCTGTATCCATCCACGAGGCATTGTTAAGACGTTCCCTGTACGCGTCAATAATATTATGAACCAGGTCGATCAATTTCTGCTTTGCTTCGGGTTTAAAATATTCCTTAACATAAAGCTGCCCCAGCAAATCGCCCATTGCACCGCTGGTAGATTGCACGGCACGCTTCCATAAAGGCTTCATGGCCTTTGCGCCGTATAGTGTTTTGCCATAAAAATCAAACCTTATGGCTCTCAGGGTATCGCCTAATCTATCTGCATTCTCTGCCAGTAAGTGGAATTTCAGGTACACTTTCCAGTCATCTACCGGGAAGGCTTTTGATACCGAATCTAACGTAGTAAAGAATTTGGGCTGGCGCACAAGCACGGTATCTACGTTATGTAATCCAAAAGTATCCATGCAGGTTTTCATATCAACCGCGGGCATGGTAGCTATAAATTGCGCATACGTCATTTTATTATAAATGGCATACACATCTCTTTCCTGGATGGGAGTCATACAGCCTTTTGCAAGCTCTGTTTCCATTGCCAGCACCTTTTGCGCATTCTTTTCTGCCTGCTCAGCATTCTCGTGCATTTGCATAAATATCTTTTTTGCAAATGCAGAAAAAGAATCGCGTATGGGTTTAAAGTTCGGATCGAAATAATAGTTTCTATTAGGTAAGGATAATCCGCCCTGGGCAAAGGCGCATACTTCTTTATCGCTTAGCTTATCGTCGGGTTCAATATCCATACCGAATAAAACATCGGTACCCATTTTTTGCAGGCGGGCGGTTTCGCCCCAAAAGGCTGTTGTATTATTTATGGCGTCAATCCTGTTAAACTCGTCCTGTAAAGGAGTAATACCCGCTTTATTCATGCCTATGGAATCGCTGGCGGCGCTGTAGTAGTCGCCTAATTTTTGCTCTATGCTACCGGGTTTTCCTTGTTGGGCCGCCGCATTTTGAAGCAACTTATGCAACCGGCTTGTAGCTGAATCGCCCAGGATATTAAAGCTTCCCCAGGTACTTTCTGTGAGAGGAATAGGGTTCTTCTTCAGCCAGTTTCCGTTTACATATTCGTAAAAGTCCTGCTGGGGCCTAACGGTAGTATCAAAGTTTGCCTTGTCGATACCCGTTGGCAAATTATCGGCCTGCTTGCAGGAAGAAAAGGCAACGATGGTAAGCAGCGCAATACCGGCTGAATAAAATAAGGAGGTTTTTCTCACAGTGTTTTGGTTTAATGTACACAAATGTAATGCGAATCAATTACAATGTATTGTAAAAATCGGACACCCTGTTTTTATCCTTTTCAAACAGAAAATCGCCGGGGGTATGATTACTGAACTGCTTGAATCTTTTTATAAAATGGGCCTGGTCGTAATATCCCGCGTCAAACGCAAATTGCAACAAGTCCTGCGTATTGTCGCTCCTGTTCATGCCATCAACAACCGTTCTGAACCGGATAAGGTTAATATACGTGATAGGGTTTACGCCAATGTACCTGTTAAAGTACCGGTTAAGTGATTTTTCGGATACATTCAGCCTTTTTGAGATATTACTTACGTTAACGGCTCCTTTGCTAGCATGAATAAGCTTTAACGCGGCGTTGAAATCATGATTTGCAGGGACGGATATCTTTTTCAGTAAAAAAGATTCTATCAGCAATACCCTCCTTTTATCGTCAGGGCAGGTGTGCAACTTTTCCACTAATTCGGCAAATTCCTGTTCGGTAAACAGCTCATACATAGAAACCGCGTCTTCGCTCAACACATAGTTCATCGGCACTTTAGAAAAGAAAGACAACCCGTGTGGTACCATCCTTACCGATACATTAAAAAAATCGCCTTCCGTTTTTAAATTCACAGGGCTTTCCAGTATGTTGCGCGTACCAATTGCAGGAAGTGCTTTAAATGTGCCGTTATAATCAGCCAGCATTTTTCCTTTTAAGGTAAAACCAAAACCACCGACATTGTGGGGCAAAAAAAGCTGACTCCCTGTTTCTTCCTTATCTCTTCTCCAGAATACATAAAACTGCACAACTTGTTTTAATAACGGATGCTGCGCAGGGTATTTAACTATACTTTCCATTCGAGTTACTAAGATACGCATCCTTCATAAAACAAAAAAATCCGGCCTGATTGGCGGATCTTTCTTTGTAGCGGGGGCTGGATTAGCTTCGCTGATCCTATTGGGAGGGCTTTACAAATAAAAACCGCCATGCCTTCGGCACAACGTCTTTTTTGTTTTTGTCATCTCAAGTAAACTTATCTGCCATAAAACAAAAAATCCGCCCTGATTGGCGGATTTTTCTTTGTAGCGGGGGCTGGATTCGAACCAACGACTTTTGGGTTATGAGCCCAACGAGCTACCTCTGCTCTACCCCGCAGTATTTAGGCCGCAAATATAAATATAATTAGCAGGATACCTATTAATTATTTTTATTGTCGCTGTGCTTGAGCAGAAAGCAGGAGTATATCTACTTACTTGCCACGGTTGTGAACTTAGCCTTCAGCTTTAATATGGGTTTTTCGAAACTATAATATAAAAGTGTGGCTATGCCAACCGATGCAAGCAAAGCTATGCAGGGGAAAATAGTTTTCCAAAACGTGATGCCCACGCCTGTATGTTTTAGCATTTTAAAGGTGGTTACTACTACCCATATATGCACTAAATACAGTCCGTAGGATATATTGCCCAAGTACCTTGAATATATTGGTTTTAGCTTAAATATAAAACTTGGTTGTGTAGCTGCCCATACCAGGTATCCGCCAAACAATGCGTAAAAAAACAACGGGGTGGGAAAACCGTGGCTTCCCCATAGATTAAGGACATAGGGAAAAAATACCAGCATCATTACCACCTGAACTATAGGATTAAAAATATACTTCTCCGCTTTTCTTTCAGTATCATTTCTATTATACATGCAGGCGATCAAAGTACCTATTCCAAAATAATAAAAGTAACTTGAGCTTACAAAGTAGGTTGCCAGGTAGTCGCTTTTAGACTGAACATGCAGAAAATATATCCAGGAAAACAAACCGGTACCAATAAGAAAGGCAGCCAGTGATTTGAATTTACCTTTAAACAGAAACAATAATAGTGGAAGAAGCAGGTATATATGTTCTTCTATGCATACCGACCATAGGACGACATAGGTTTTTGAAATTGCATTTAAAAGCAACTGAAAATTTACCGTGAAGGTTGCTGCATATAAAAGATTACTTTTAATTATGCTCCAATCCATTCCGTTTATAAGCGGAATCAAGAATATCATCACGAATACGGTCAGGAAATAAAGCGGCCATATCCTGATGATCCGGCGCATGTAAAAGTTTTTTAAAGAAAAACTGTTGTTCTTAAACTCCTTCATTAATATGAATGATATTAAAAAGCCGCTGATGATAAAAAATGTATTAACACAAAAGGCGCCTACATACTCCATGCTATTTGCATTACCCGAAATTATCCTGTGCTTAAGCAGCGTCTCGGCCTCGTGGTGAAACACAACACCTAAAGCGCAAATAAAGCGAAGAATATCAAGCCCGCCAAAGTATCCTATTGCGTTGTTTTTTTGAATAGATCCCTTCTTAGGAATAGCTTCTCCCACCTGAGCCAATTTAGTAGCTGGTTTATACTTATGCTTACCCGATCTGGATTGTCCCATTTGTACTTCAGCGTTCTTTAATACCGCACCCTGAATAGGTTACTAAGCTATTTAGTTATTTGCATGTCCAAGAAGATCGATATCTACAAAAGTATCGACACCTATCTATATTGTTGATTATCAGCATATTAAATGAAGTCTACTGCACAACTATTTTACTTGCGCCAACTAAGTTATTGGTTGCATCAAATACTCTGACAAAATAGAGGCCCTGCACCAGGCCTTGGGAGGTTAACTCATATTGCTTTCCGGTAAACTCTTTCCATTCAAGTCTTCTTCCTGTAATATCATCTACTTCAAGATAGTGTGTACCTTCTGTATTTAAAATGACCGATGTAGAGTTATGAAACGGATTCGGGAAACATAACAAATTACGGTATAATATATCCGTATTGATACTAATGCCGGTAACCTGCGTTTTTATTGTATTTAAGGTAGTGTCAGTTCTGACAGGGGGATTACTATCAAAATAAATATCAGCGAAATTCTTGATAGCAGTGCCTGAACTAACTGAGGCTAGCGGCTTAATAGTGTATGAAAGAGTACCCTCACTTAGCGTTTTGCTAAAGGATGTGTCTGGCAAATTTATGTTACTAAACAAAAACTTAACTATCGATCCTTTAAATATTTGAGTGGTCATAGGGCTACTGCTGGATAATATTTGCAAAGTAGTTATATCAAGTTGCGGGCTTATTGTATCTACAACTGTCACGTTTGTTGCCGGGCCCGTGCCGGTATTTTGAAAGTGAATCGTATAGGTCAATTGCTGGTCTGCCGAAATATTCCCATTAGGTGTAACGGTCTTACCATTCGGATCATAAGGATAACCAAAACAATAATTTATAGCGGGCTTTAGCCATTGCGTTGTTATGTTATTGCCTGGAACAGAATCACCTGCAATAGGATAAGCTATAAGTGTAACTCGAGCGCTATCACCGGCAGACATGGAGTCCACTTTAGCCCACACGTATACGCAAGTATTCATTGAGCCATTTATCCCCAGGCTATCAAACTTCCATATCAAAGTATCTCCGCTTACAATAGGTAATGTATCAGCGGTTGTATTCAACACATGTATTGATGTGTCGAGCACCAACTTTAACATGCCTGAGGTATTTTTACACCTGTAATTGTATATGCATGCTGAAATAGATGCGTATGAGTAATGATAATTGTTTGTAACACAACTATTCAACGTTCCGCTTAGGTCGAACCCACCATTGCAAAGCATTGCAAGGTTATTATTTATTGAATTTGAGGTATCAGTAATTGTTCCGTTTACCGGGCATGTAATGATATATCCTTTACTCGCAGAGGTATCAACCCTAATATCAAATGTATCCCGGTTATTCAGATTGTAAAAAGTATAATATCCATTATTATTTGAAATAGCCGTTCGCACTATGTTTCCTTTATATATCGCGTTTAATGTTATGCCGGGCATGGGTATATCGCCTGCATCATAAACACAATTATTGTTATTATCCATATAGGTATAGCCACTTAACGTATCCATGCCATTAACCATAAAAATTTCACGTATTACATTATTACCATAATCCACAACAAATAAATTACCATTGTTATCTGCTGTAACATTTGTCGGTTCATAGAATTTGGCTGCCGTCGCCGGGCCACCATCACCTGAATAACCTCCCGCACTGAGGGTACCTGCAAACAATGAAATTATACCACCACTATTTACTTTGCGTAAAACTTCATCCTCGTTATCAGTTATGTATAGATTCCCACTACCATCTGCGGCAATGCCAGAAGGGTAAATCAATGCAGCAGCGGTGGCAGGTCCTCCATCTCCAGTATAAAATATTTCATTGCCATTACCTGCAACACGAGTAATTGTGTCATTCGTACTTACCTTACATATAATGGGGGCATAATCCTGCTGAATATATAAATTACCTGAAGGATCTATTGCTGTATAATGAGGGTCATCTATTGCAGCTGCGGTTGCTGAACCACCCATACCATAAGTATTCTGCTGACCATTACCTGCGAATGTATTAATTATTCCATTCGTACCGACAACTCTTATACGATTATCGTTCCCATCAGCAATAAACCCCCTACCTTGGTTATCCATAGCAATACTGAGTAAACTCCCAAACCCGGCAGCAGTTGCTGGCCCTCCATCTCCCGAATAAGTAGAAGATCCACTTCCGGCATAGGTTGAAATGATTCCATTGGTATTCACCTTACGAACACGAAAATTATATTGATCCACTATATATAAATTACCTGAAGGATCCACTGCAACACTAGTCGGTTCGTGTAATTCTGCCGCAGTGGCTTGTCCACCATCTCCAGAAAAACCTCCGTACCCTTGTCCGGCACCATAACCATTCCCGGCAACAGTTGTAATTATGCCATTACCATCTACCTTACGAACAACATTATTATATGAATCAGCTATATACAGATTTCCATTATTATCGGTCGCGACTCCAGCGGGCTGAAATAATTCCGCAGCAGTAGCTGGTCCTCCATCCCCTGTATAACCACCTATATTATATTGTTGGGCACCATAGCCATTACCGGCAACGGTTGTAATATTATATGACTGAGAAAATGCAATAAAATACAAGGAAAAGATTGCAATTGTAGAAAG
>Ga0206806_1023_pt1 | contig 41042 bp, 42 predicted proteins | sample Alteio_BWOrgCont_60_FD_152911 | JGI IMG/M metagenome (GOLD analysis project Ga0206806, IMG submission 152911) | Enriched cells from forest soil in Barre Woods Harvard Forest LTER site, Petersham, Massachusetts, United States -... | ecosystem: Environmental > Terrestrial > Soil > Temperate forest >... | reverse complement strand
CCTTGATACTGTTAAGATAAAATTTCGTAATGGAGATAAAAAACTAACCTTGCTTTCATTATTTGACTATCATCTACAGGATATAAAGAACCATATAAAGAACGGTTCTTTTAGTCAGAAGACACTTCAACACTATGAAGTTTCAAAAAAGAAGCTTACAGAATTTCTAAAACAGCCTCCTTACAGATGTTCAGATATTGACCTGAAACGATTGGACGGGGATTTTATCAACCGGTTTGATAATTTTATCACAGTGACGTACGGAAATTCAATTAACACTGTTTCCAATAATATTAAAAAGCTTAAGGCTGTTATTGCTACCGGGGTAAAAATAGGTTGGTTAATGCAATCACCGTTTACCACTTACAAAGGAAAGACGGAGAAGCCCAATAAGCAACCCCTAACGATGGATGAACTATCAGCAATAGAGCAACTTGATTTGACCGGGAATGAGCGCTTATCCATTACCAGGGACATTTTTATGTTTGGAGCTTCAACAGGTATGAGTTATATTGATATGAGGAACATGTGTCAGGATAATATTGTAACCTCTCTCAATGGTACTTTCCTAAAGTACAACAGAACTAAAACAGACATACCGGCAGTGGTGCCCTATTTTGATTCCGCGAGGAAGATCGTTGAAAAATACAAGGATCATATACTTTGTTTGGAAAGAGGAACGCTATTGCCTGTAATCACAAACGAGGCGTTAAATAGAAATCTAAAGGACTTAGGCAAGCTTGCAAAAATCTCTAAGAAGCTAACTGTTCATCTTAGCCGGGCAACTTTTGCAACGAATGCCCTTGAGTCTGGCGTTTCGCTGATAAGCATTTCAAAATCATTGGGTCATTCAAGCATAAAAATTACAGCTTCACATTATGCCAAGGTTACAGATAAACAAATATCTGATAGTTTTAAATCATTCGGTGCAGTCCTAAATAAAACGGCGCTGGATCAGGAATTTCACAAAGCAATGTAAGTAAAGAAAGGAGGGTAATTCGGTTTGCCCTCCTTTTAATATTTTCTGTTTTTGGTATATAAATGCCTTTTTTAAAAAAATATAAAAGTTTTTTTACCTCCCAAGCCCGTTATTTCCCTTTTTCGTATTGTCATTGTCATATTTATCTTATATACACATTCAATAAAATTAACAATGACAGCCACATTTATTACACCTGATGACTTATCAGCATTCAGAACTGAATTATTAAAAGATGTAACTGCTATGTTCAGCAGTAAGTTACCTGAAAGACCTAAAATTGAACTTATGCGCACTAAAGAAGTAATGCAGTTTCTAAAGTGTTCTGAGTCCACCATTGACAAACTGAAAAAAAACAGGCCGGTTACCTTTTAGCCGGGTAATTAGAACAATATATTTTAAACGCGCCGATGTTGAAGAACTATTAAACCAGGAGTTATAAAAAGGGGAGCCGTTAAACTCCCCGTTCAATTATAGACTTTATTTCATTGGAACTTATGTACCCTAAAGCTATCAATATTTAACGGTGTTTATTAGCTGCATACAATTTTTTAAAGGATTTAACATTCACAACAAACTCAAAACATGCAATTAGATTTAATAACTAAAAATGACCTGGTATCTCTCAAAACAGACCTGTTGGCTGAGATAACAAATATATTACAGCAACATCACCCTAAGCCGGTACTGGACACGATAAGAGCCGCTGAAGCGCGTAAAATCTTACAATGCTCAGAGGGTAAGCTTCATACACTTTTAAAGAGCGGAGCCTTGCCTTATACTAAGGTATTAGGGACAATTTATATTAAACGAGAAGATGTTATTAACCTAATTCAAAATCCCAAAAAATAATATAATGACTGAAGTAATCCGCTACACATACTGCCTGCAAAACCCAATTATTACAACTGATAAAGTTGATGCCATTTTAAGCGACCTAAGTAATGACGAAAATGTTATCTCAATATCCTGGGGACATGCATCACCTGAAAGACAGTTTCTTCCTATTACAAAAATTGTGGCCGTGGTACAAGACGCTGAAAAGTATATTGGCCGGTTATACTCCAAATTTTCAGCAAGGTTTGTATTTCCAAATAGAGAAGATATTAAATACCGGTTATCAGCATAGCAATTTGTAGTTATTTAAAGGTCATTCTGCGCAGTTTTTCGTCCCGTAATACACATGAGAAGCACCGTTTCCACCAAGATACCACCACTTACTGTATAGGGTCGTTACACCCTTTAGTCTTAATGTTATACTTCATGTTGATAAACGCCATTTTTAGGCGATTTAAGCCCTTCCTGGTCAGGGCGAAGCAATCTATCGCCTGTTTGTTTTAACGCTTGTAATAAGCCTGCATTTGATTTACAGGCAGACTACTGATTGGTAACCGCTAATTACTAATCATCATAAAAATATTTACTCTTTAGAGCCTCAGTCATTAAATCTATTTAGCGGGTAGATTAATGTTGCGAGGCTTTTTTATTTCCTAAACTGTTGCATAATTCAAAAATATTACCCAATTTCAAAACAAATTTTATTACTTATTTCTTGCTTAAAAGTTCGCAACATAATGATAGAAGGTTATAAGAGGATATATAAGTAGAATACTATAGATAATATAATATGTAAATGAAGAAGAATTACAAAATACTTTATTATCCAAAAAAACTTAAAGTTGAATTGTATGAAATCTTGAATAGATTTTATCCAAAGTTTAATACAGATGCATTTAAAGAAAAGTTCTTACGAGTCATTAATGACATATATGCAAAGAAATTTAATAGTAGGCGTAAATATAATATCGAGGGGAAGAGGCTTCACTCTATCGACTATTTCAGGAAAAAATTAGGATTAAATACCAGTAAAGCTTTTGTAAAAGTACTGGTAGATCATTTATTTATTTCAAAACCATACCCTTACAAAAATACTGAAGATGAAAAGAAAGCATACTCTTATAAAATACACGAAAGGTGGGAGGATAAGAAGATCAGCCTAAATGTTCATTATATAAAAAGAACAGACGGTATAATTGCCAACTTAGTAAAGAGTGATTTACAAGAGGAAGATAATGCTACTGGAATAGTTAAATACCAGCGATCTGTTTTAAACAAGCTTACATATTCTGAAGGAATGTATGAACTATTGAAAATAAAATATCCAAAGCTTGATTTTAAAAAGGAGAAGTTACCCGAACAAATTAACCTAAAAGACAATTCCCACAGAGAAATATTTAATTTTCTATATAATGAAAGATACTGCAAACGAAAACCTGAAGAATACAGCCGGTTATATTCAAATTTGGTTAACACTAAGAGGGAATACAGAAAGTTTTATTTATTGGATGGCAGGCCGTTACAGGAAATAGACATTGGAGGCTGTCAAATCATTTTAGGTGCAATAAAAATACAAGAGTATTTAAACGCAAAAGCAGGTAGAACCTTAAGAGAAGATGAATTACCAGGGGATTTTAAAGAGTTTAAGAATATAGCAATAAAAAAAGATGTTTATTTGGCTGTAGCTTTCCTTGCTGCAATAGAAGCGGATCCGGATTTTGACGGTACAATTCAGGAGGATTGGGGAAGAGATGCCTATAAAAAATGGTTTTTCAAATATGTATGGTATGCGCGAATACAGAGTGAAGAGAAGAATTTTCTATTTAGTGTATTTGAAAGCCGTTATCCTACTGTTGCCGCCGCTATAAACGAAATGAAGAAAGATAACCATGCAGATTTTCCCGTTCAGCTTCAGGATATGGAGGCTAACATAATGCTGGATAAGATCGGAAATATATTGATGGATAAACAAATTCTTTTCCTAACAATACATGATTGCATTTTGGTAAATAACGATGAAGACAGTGAGATTGTAAAAAAAACCATTGCAGAAGTTTTTATGAAAGAATACGGCATTGAACCAAGGATCGCCGTAAAAAAATATTAAATATTTCCACTATAAATTATCCCAATGCCTGTTAGTATCAGCAACTTTTTTAACTACCTGTTCTAACTCTGCAGAGTTTAAATTCCTCTCTTTCTTCCTGGCAATTCTCTCCCACAACCACCGGGCTATTAGAAATGAAATGACAAGTTCAAAGATAGATTTTCTATAGTGTGACATAGTATTTCAGGAAAGTGTTTCTGTAACTTTTTCAATAAATCCTTTAATCTTATAAGCTTCACTGTCTGTTTTAGCGAATGTAAATGTTTTATCCCCACCGTATTGCATTATTTTCAGGACTGATTGCATATCTAATTCGGGAGTTTTACGAAAGAGAAAGGTCAGGCCAATTGCAAAGAATACAGCAAATGAAACCATGCCTAAAGTTAGTTCACCATTAGCAAGTAGTATCGCCATTGGTATAATCCCTAACATTATTATTGTGGTTGACTTCCTTGTGTTTTTATCCTTAGCTGCCTTTAGTGACTGCTCATATTGTACAACGTCATCATATACACCTATTCCGGTTATGCTTCTTAACGGGAAACTTTCGTCGGATATTGCGGATTTAATAATTAAACGGTTACTGGTCAGGGTTGCAGTGTAGGCTCCAAATATACATTCGGCCAGAATATTTTCAGTTTCTTTGAGTTGGGGAGACATAGTTATCTAAGGTTTAATGTATATTCCTTAAGGAAAGATAGTAAAATGCAGCAGGGCGCGATCAACTACAAAAAAATTGCGAGAAATTTATATTAATATTATCTTTCAAATCAATTTTATGCCCTTTTTAGTGATCGCTTTTTTGCTAATTGCAATGATATATGCAGCCTTTTGCATACTGAAAGATTCTATTGTAAACGTATATCGAAGCATAAAAAAGAAAGAGAAATTGGAACTGAAGAGCATTGAAGTATTAATTGTTTTTGTAACATTTTTGGTAGTGGCAGGAATCATATCTCAAATGTTCATATAAAAATACCCCCTACTTTTAGCAGCAAGCCTGTAGACATGAAATGTGGCGTAATGATACAACATTCAAGGCGTTAAAAATTCTATTTTTCTTTCTTCAAACCAGTTATCATAAATCTCATCAATATCACACTCCTTTAATCTCAGTTTAAAATCTGTAGTGGTCAGACCGGCTTTAATCAGTATCATGATAGCCTTTCTATACGGAGAAGTGTCTCCACATCGTGCTATGGCCTGTATCTTATATCCCAGGTCATCATAGGCCAATACATTTTCCCACAATAACCCATGCATCATTTGCCCTATCAGCGTATAAGCTAAGCAGGGTTTAGAGAATTTAAACTTCTTATCTAACTGTCTGGTCGTAAGGTTATAATGATTATTCAGTGGCCACTGGTAAGTGAATGCTGAATTGGGAAGATATATCTCAGCCTTAGCCTTATTAGTCAGCTTACCTTTATCATCCTCAATCCTCATTACTTTACACCGACCATAGTACCCGTTCTCTTCCAGGATCTTCTTCATTGAATCAATGGTACCCGGTTTGTATTTAAAAAACAACTCCCATATTGAAATTCTGTAGTCGTCGTTATGCAAAACTTTTTGAGGACGGTTATACTCGTCGTCATCGAACATTGAATAAGTTTTATATCCAAAATAAAAAATTAATTTCAGATTTGCAAGCTTCATTTTTGAAAATACATTGCTTAACTGATGTATTGCTGAATTATGAGTTAGCAGCCACAATAAAAACCTTCCTTTGACCTTTACTTATAAGAACTGCATAAACTCCCCCTATGTTGAAGAGCGCTTTAAATCGCGGCTAATAGCCTTGTAAAGGCAATGCTGTAATTTACCAGCTTTGTTACAATCTACCATCTTATAGACCATAGGAGGTATTACCATTACGTACCGGAGACAGCTATGTTAAAATATTTGAAGGACATAACCACCAATTGTTAAATATCTACACCTCAATTCCCCGTCTCAGATGTATGGTTATAGAACTGGTATTTGATTGTAACGGATTAAGACGTTGAACGTCAATTTAATGACGTTTAAAAATGTAGAATTTAAACAACTTTCTACAGCTTATTTCTGCCCGGTCTACACGTTGTTAGTCTGCATTATTCTACCTTTCTTTGAACTGTCAACAATAACCATAAACAAATAAAAACAACATTATGCAGACAGTCACTTACCAGAATCAGAAATTTAAAATTCGCACATTGGGTACATTAGACGGCGAAGAAATAACTGTTGCGACGAACAGACTCGATGAAACAATATTTGACGTTAGTACCGGTTGGTTTAGGGACGCTGAAGCGGAAAAAATAGATGCCATGGTTACACTCTACGTACCGTCAAAAGTTTTTTATCAATCTAAGGAAAAAGTAGTTAACTATTTTCTGAACGTAATTCACAATTAAAGCTTCCCACTATGACACCAAACGATATGGAATACATAAAATCGCAATTCAAAAGCTTGCATGAAAAAATAAAACTTCTCACCGAGAAAGCAGAAAAACGATCATGGGTTAAGGTGGGCTTCATCATGCAGGTTACAGGGTGGGACGCTCAGGGTATGCGCAAAGCCCGGGAAAATGGACTCGTCAAAAGGCGAAGATCAAAAGAGAAGGGAATTGAGTACCTGCTTGAGTCAATACCCGATATGTTCATTAAAAATAAGCCCCAAAATTAGTGGGGCTTTTTTATGTCCCGTAGTGGTATGTACAAAATGGTTACCATAAGCAATAAGGTCACCATTTCAGGAACAGGCCTGTAAAGGGGCCTAAAATTTGATTTAGAATTATTCGCTTTAGCTGCTGTTTTGGGTTTAATTCTTTGCGGTCGTTCCTTTTTAACCTTATTCGCCTGATGTTGTTTGTTAAGGTTTCTTTCTTCAGTTAAAATGTCATTCCACTGTTTACCGGCATAGGTGTTAGGGTTGTAATTTTTAGTCATAACCCTATGCGTAATTGTATGAACCTTTTGCAAGGGCTGTTCCACATTTTTCCGAATCAATATACACATTACCACCCCGGCTCAATAAAGCAATCATTCTATCGAGCTTGCTTATCATTACAGAATTATCATCCCCTTTATTCAATAAGGCATTCGGATTGGTAGTAAATAATAAGTGATCCTTACGATTGGGTACAATCATGCCTTCAGGCGTTGATACGGTTATTCTTCCTGTAGGATCCACCACGCCATCATTTACAGACTGAACCTTACTGTCCCCGCTGTTCATCATGCTGTATAAAGATGCAGCAGTTGCAGCGGCTGCAAGGCCTCCTAAAACGGCTCCTATGATAGGTACTTGTGCGGATGAAGTAAATGCGGAAGCAGCAGCGATAGCAATTGACCTGGTAGCCATGAATGACATTGCAGCGCCTGAAGCAATAAGCAAACCCTTCAATGTTTCGGCATGTGAAAGCAAGTTAGCCATACCACCCATTATTTTAACAAGAGGGCCTGAAGCGATAGAAACAAATGCATCTTTTATTTTTTCAATTGACTCCTGAAAACGTTGTTGTAAGGAGACTTGTGATATTTGAGAAAGTAAAACATCACCGTTAGCCTTAGCTCTTATTTCCTCCTGTAATCTTGTAAGGCCTACCAGGTCATTATTCTTTTTGATAATGTCATATTGATTCTGTAAAGCTTCCTTATTTTGATAACCAAGGGAAGTAAGTGTTTGTTGTTCCCTTAATGCGTTTGAAAGTTCGTCAGAAGATATGCCAATAGCCTTAGCAAGAGAATTTTGCTGAATTACATTCAACTTGGAATAGTCATTAAACGAACCAACTTGTTTAAGCATTTCAGCAGCAGCTTCTGAAGACTTACCGTCAAGAGCCAACGACCTGGCTTTCTCTAAGTTGATAGATTTACCTGTTAACAGTTCAGCCTCCAGTTCAGCGCTGATACTATTTTCAAAATCTAAAAGAAATTCCGACGATTTCTTAGCCTGCTCTACAGTAATACCAAGCTTATTGGCCTGTACCGTAGCTTGCGTAAGTAATTCAGGGCTGTTTTTGTATTGGGCAAGTAATTGACCTCCTATCTTAGCAACCTCGCTGATAATCTTACGGTAGGAGATAACAGAGGTGTTTTGTTTTACAATGGTTTGCAATGTTTGTTCAGCAGTCTTATTATTGGTTAAAGCATACTGTTGTATTGCAGCAGCTTCATCTTCAGCCATACCCATTTGCTTTGTGAGCAATATCTGATTTTGGATTGTCTTATCAGTTAACAGTACATTGGTCCCTAAAGACGATTGCAGTTCGTTTAAAGCTTTACCCTGGTTTGTTATTGATAAGAAAGCGTTGTCGAGATTATTGGTATAATTTTTTGAATTGAGGGTTATATTTTCAAAATCTTTGTAGAGGCCCTGTGTTAGGTCTTTTGATATACCTAAGTTATTTGCAGTCTGTGTAATATTCTTATCAAACTGTAACACTCCTTCAATTAATTTTGCAAATACAAAACCCATTTCCATTGCAATGGTCAACGGATTGGACATTATCTTACCTAATTCTGAAAACGTTGAAGATATACCAGCACCTAATGACTTTAACTTCGACCCCGTTGCGGTAAATTTACTTTCCATTGAATCAAGAACCTTCTCACTGTTAATAAGTTTTCCAATTATCGGGATACGTGCTACGCCTTTCATTATACCAGCAAGAGAGCCAAATTTGGCTTTACTTGTGTCTATCCCCTTATTATATTCTGTTTGCGTTGCAATTTGTGATTCAAGTGTTTTAGACAGATTTTCAGCAGTATCCCTTTGATAATTTAACATAGCCAGGTTAGCAGCTTTACCGTCCTTTTGCATTTTCCAGCGTAATAAGGTTTCGCTCTTCAGTAATTCATTCTGCTTAATAGAGAGATCATTTTGCAATTGTGATACATCGGCGCCTTGCTTTAGACCTTGTGTTATTTGAACCGCTGAATCTGCAATCTGTTTACTTAAACTGTTTATGTTACCTAAATGCTTCTGCATAATGACAGCGGCCTGTTGTTGTTGCACTGTTGCAGTGGCGGCTGATACTTGTATACGTGCATCTATCTCGGCAATATTTGATTTGACCTTTAGCAACTGTGATTCAATTGAACCGATTTTAATGTACTCCTTTCCAATACGAGCCTGAAGGCTTACGGTATCTTTAAGTGCTTCGTTTAGCTGTAGCGACATGCTTCTAATCTCCTTTACTTCACGCGAAGCATTACCAGCAGCTTTAGTAACCCGCTCCCAATTATCGGTAATATCACCCACCGTTTTGATGGTTTCTCTTAAAGCCAGTTCATCATTATTAGCCATGTAAATTCTATTGTATATAAATATCAATTTTGCAACCTTTTGCAACTGTTTGAGGTTACGAAATGCGGAAATCACACAGAAAAGGGGATAAAATTATTTTTGGGTATTTGATCTTAGGAACGCAACAAACCTTAGTAGACAAAAGCAATGATAAAATGACCGGGGAGGGGGTGTAAAGATGTATATACGTATATATACTTTATCTGTTTGAATTTTAGGCCTCAATTTAAACGGTTACCTGCATAAGAGGTGGACACGAAATTTTTCTCTTAGGTACAACAATTAGCACTTTTTTATTAACATAATTTAGTGACCGAAATTTTAAATATAGTAATCAATTTCGTAGCTTCGCAAGTAACTATTTATTATGCAATCGCTGAAACCATTGATACTATTGACTTCCAGAGGAACACATGACTTCAATCCGGTTCACATAGCCTCACGCAAGTGGGGCTTTTTATGTTTTGTATGCTTGATTGCGCATTGGTGGCTCAAATAACAGGATTATTCCAAAAAGAATTCTTCCTTGCAAAAGGATGCCTAACTTTACGCTAACTTATGGAAAACATACTGGACAAAATAAAACCCACCGAAAGATTTACCAACAGGGTTGAAAACTATGTAAAATACCGGCCTTCATACCCCGATACAGTTATTAAATTTTTATGTGAAGAGACTGATTTGCAAAAGGACTGGAATATTGCCGACATAGGCGCAGGCACCGGGATATTTTCTGAGTTACTGCTAAAAAACGGCTATAAGGTTTGGGGCGTTGAGCCAAACAGAGCGATGCGTGAAGCAGCGGAAAAACATTTGAGATCATTTAATAAATTTACCAGTGTTGATGCAACGGCAGAAAACACATCGTTACAGGACAGGAGCATCAATTTAATTACGGTTGCCCAGGCGTTTCATTGGATGAACCCGCATACAACCAAACAGGAATTCAGGCGTATATTAAAAACGCCAGGGTTCATAGCTTTAATTTGGAACATTCGGCTTACGAACACGCCTTTTTTGCAAAAGCTTGAACAACTAAAGGCTGACTTTGGAACAGATTATAAGGCAACGAGGATCGTGAAAGAAGATCAGGTACAATCTTTTTTTGAACCCGCAGCTTTTAAGAAAGCAACATTGCCGCACAGCCAGCTTTTAAACCGCGAAGGTTTTAAGGGTCAATTATTATCATCGTCATATATGCCATTGGAAGGATCAAAATACATGGAACTGGATAATGCAATGAACAGGCTATTTGAACAATATGAAGAAGATGGTTTGGTAAAGATTGATTTTGAAACTAAGATATACCTGAAGGTTTAAAATATGCAGCTTAATGGTGTTGTAGCTCAATTATTCATAAACAAATCGCCCCACCATTGCTTCTGCGTTGCTACTCATTAAATAGTTAGAAGCAAATACCCGTTCATCATAAATGCAAATCAATTATATTTATGCTTGTTATAGTACAAGATTTATAACCAGGAGGATTGCTTTTTATGAACCGGCGCACCGCTTTTAAAAATCTTATAATCACTTCAGGCGGCTTAATAACGCTTCCCTTATGGATGCAATCGTGCGGCATCAGTGACAAAAATACGCATAACTCGTCCTTTTCTTCTGACGATCAAGCCTTACTGGCTGCCATAACAGATACAATCATACCAACGGTTAATGGCATGGGCGCGGTAGCAATGGGGGTAGACAAATACCTGCAAAAACTACTGGATGATTGTTATGAAAAACCTGCACAGGATAACTTTAAAAAACAATTGCAGGCGCTTGATGCAGCTTCAAAAAAAACGTACAAAAATTCGTTTGCAAGTTGTACGCAACAACAGTGCAAGGCCGCACTGCTCGCTTTTTCAACTTCCAAAATAAAAGAAGAAAAAGATTTTTTTGATTTGATGAAATCAGAAACAATACACGGGTTTAACACATCGCAAAAAGTGCTGGTAGATTTTCTTGACTATAAAGTTGCACCCGGCCATTACTACGGGTGTGTAAATGTAAATGCCTGATACTATGCCCGGAGACAATACAGATTCAGCAAAAAAAAGAACATACGATGCCATAGTTATCGGCTCCGGTGCCAGCGGCGGCTGGGCTGCAAAGGAACTGTGCGATAAAGGGCTTAAAACACTGGTACTTGAAAGGGGCAGAGAGGTGCAGCATATAAAAGATTATCCAACCGCATCGCAACCACCATGGGCATTTCAGCACAGGGGCAAGGTACCAGTTGTACAACTGCAGGGTTACCAGGGGGCAAGTTTTTTGCGGGAAGAAACAATGCATTGGGCAATAAAGGATGATGAACAGCCTTTTATACAGGAAAAACCATTCAGGTGGGTAAGGGGATATCACATGGGTGGCAAATCGTTATTGTGGGCACGGCAAACACAACGCTGGAGTGATTATGATTTTGAGGGCCCTGCAAGGGATGGCTTTGCTGTTGACTGGCCCATACGTTACAAGGATATTGAGCCATGGTACAGCTATGCTGAAAAATTTGCCGGTATTGCAGGCAACAGGGATGGCTTGCCGGAATTGCCTGATAGCGAAGTAATGCCGGGTTTTGAAATGAGCTGTATTGAACATTATTTTAAAGAAAGTCTTGCAAAAAATTTTAAAGACAGGCATTTAATACAGGCGCGCTGCGCACATCTTACCAACCCGCAACCGGTACATGTACAACAGGGCAGAAATAAGTGCCAAAACCAAAACATGTGTAACAGGGGTTGTGTATATGGCGGCTACTTTAGCAGCAATGCCTCAACATTGCCTTGGGCTGCTAAAACCGGCAACCTTACCATAAGGCCATTTTCAGTGGTTCATTCGGTTATTTACGATGAGCAGAAGGGTAAAGCGACGGGTGTAAGAATTGTTGATGCTGCCACAAAGGAGGTGATGGAATTTTATGCTGCTGTAATTTTTGTAAATGCGTCTGCATTAAACAGCAATGCTATTTTATTAAACTCCGCATCACAACGCTTTCCTAATGGTCTGGGTAACGATAGCGGCTTGCTTGGTAAATACATTGCCTGGCATAATTACCGCGGTAAGGGCGGCGCCGATTTTGAAGGATTGAAAGATAAAAAAACAGATGGCCGCAACCCCAGCAATGCATATATGCCAAGGTTTAGAAATGTATTTAAGCACGATATGGATTTTTTGCGTGGCTATGCAATTGGCATCGGTGGTGGCCGTGGCATGCAGTCGGACACCCATACAATTGGCGATGAATTAAGAGAAAATCTTTTGCACCCCAAATTGGGTAACTGGCATATAAGCAGCTGGATGATGGGCGAAACAGTGCCGCTTGAAAAAAATCATGTCAGGCTGCATAAAGATTTGAAAGATAAATACGGCATCCCGCAATTGATAGTTTCGTGTGAATGGAGTGAGAATGATGATAAAATGGTTGCTGATTATATTGAGCAAACAAAAGAAATGTTTACAAAGGCCGGGTTTATAAATATAAAAGCCGATGATACAAAATCGCCGCCCGGCTCTGATATTCACGAAATGGGGGGCGTAAGAATGGGCAAAGATCCAAAAACATCGTTACTTAATGAGTGGAACCAACTGCATGCCTGTAAAAATGTATTGGTAACCGATGGCGCCTGCATGACATCGACCGGCACACAAAACCCTACGCTTACCTACATGGCATTAACAGCACGCGCTGCAAACCATGCAATTGAAGAACTGAAGAAAGGAAATATATAACGTGAAACGTGAAACGTCAATCGTGAAACGTGAATAGAAGGAGGATTGAACCGGATCTGACATTTGAATATGCAAACACTTAAAACAATTATAATGAATAAATCTACAGTCCTTTTTTTGTTAACAGCAGCAATGCTTTTTGGCAGTGCGCCTTCCATCGCCCAAAAAGGCAAACCTTTGTACACAGCACCGCTGGGTGTTGAATCTTATACTTACCGCAAAAGTTTTCCTATTAGCGTAGAGAGAACTTTGGATACCATAAAAATGGTGGGCTTTACAGAAATAGAAGGCGGCGGCGGAAAAATGCCGGCAGCAGAATTTAAAAAGTTGTGTGATGCGCGGGGCATAAGCATACCCGCAACAGGTGGCGACTATAACCAGCTTGTAAAATCCCCTGACTCACTGGCTGAAATAGCCAAAATCTTAGGCGCAAAATATTTAATGTGTGCATGGATACCGCATAAAGGCGCGCTTACTATTGATGAAGCAAAAAAAGCTGTTACAGATTTTAATATGATTGGCAAGGTTATGAAGAAGCATGGTATTATTTTTTGCTACCATGCCCATGGATATGAATTTCAGCCGTATGAAGATGGTACCCTGCTTGACTATATAATTAAAAACACCGACCCTAAATATGTGTCATTTGAGATGGATATACTATGGATCCAGTTTGGTGGCGGTGATCCTGTTGGCTTGATGAAGAAATATGGTAACAGGTGGAAGCTTATGCACCTGAAAGACCTGCGCAAAGGCACGCCGAAAGACCTTAGCGGCGGAACATCGCAGGATAATGATGTGCCATTGGGAACAGGTGAAATAGATATACCCAATATATTAAAAGAAGCCAAAAAAATTGGCATAAAGCATTATTTTATTGAAGATGAAAGCGCCCATGTAAATACGCAGGTGCCGCAAAGTATTGCTTATTTAAAAAGCTTAACTGAATAAATAAAACCATGCGCCGGTAGCAGTAAACATTTGCTGTGCGCCTGTAAGCTAAAACATAATACGCAACAATCCCGCGGCTAAAATAAGCGCGCCTGTTGCAAGTGTGCCCCATTTAATACGCGTTAAAAACTGCACGTTAATAAAGTTTGTGGCGTAACATTGCATAGTGTAGCGGTGTCTTGTATAAAATCAACAACTACTGTAAATATTATGCAGGCAAATCCAAACCACATTGCCTTTTCCAGCCAGGCATTTGTTTGCCTGCCTGCCAGGTACCTTAAACCGTAGCAAAATAAAAAACCATAAAGTATCATAAAAAAGTAATCCAGGTAAATAATTCGTTTTACTGCCTGTACCCTTAAAGGATCTTTTTTCAATGCAGTAAGAATATGTGCCGCAGTGTCTTTATTGCCCCAGTTGTAAGCCATAAAGCCTTCGTTGACGTTACCACATTTGATGGCCTTATTTTCATTTCCAAGCAAAAAAATTACAACTAAAAAAAGGGCGATTCCGGCAATAACGGTGTACCGCATAATATTTATAAAGTTTAAAGATTGGGAGACACTTTAAATGTACAAAAATAAAAACGAAAAGTGTTATAACATTTGTTGTTTTAAATGCGTAGTTTACTAATCATTAACCAAAACAATATGCCTAAAAACCTTGAAATAACAGACTTCACGAACCACCCCGCGGTAAAAAAATGCATGGACGACTTAAAGAAGCAGTTTCCGGGTACACCTGGCAAAGAACTGATTGTGTCAGATGTACTGGACGGTCACGGCAACCAGTATGTAAATCTTGTACAGAAGGGTGGGGGCGTTTTAGGCATTGCGCTTGTAGGGTACACGTATATACTGGAGGAAATGGGTATACGCTTTTTAAGGCTTGCGGGCACCAGTGCAGGCGCCATAAATACTGCATTGATGACTGTTATTGGCGATGATAAAACAGTCCCTAAATCCAGGGAGATATTAAAAGACATCTGCGCACTTAATTTTTTTGACCTTGTTGATGGTAATGCAGCCGCCAAATGGCTGATAAGAACATTTATTACTCATAAAAATTTTAGCCGGCAGGCAAAAAATCTTGTATCAATAATTTTTGGACTGCTTGCGTTTTTCGTGGTTACGGATATTGTTTTTCTGGGTCTGCAGCACACATACCCCATACTCTCAATAGCAACCAAACTGTGTTTCATTATTACCGGGTTTTACCTGCTTTTACTTGCAGCGCTGGCGTTTTATATCAGCACCCTTGTAAAGCGGTTGAAGGAGTCAGGGTTTGGCATTAACCCCGGCGATTTTTTTTACGACTGGATTAAGAAAAGGCTTTGTGAAAACCATGTAGTGACCGTTGCTGACTTAAATAAAAAGGCCTCAGCAACGCCTGATTTGCACTTGCGTATTCCGCACCCTCACGGAACCAGGGATTTGAAGGGGGATGTAACATTTATAACCTCCGAACTGGTATCTCAAAACAAAATAGAATTCCCAAAAATGTGTAACCTGTTCAGGACTGATATAAACCTATTACAGCCTGCAGGTTTTATTAGGGCCTCAATGTCCATACCAATTTTCTTCGAATCTTATTATATAAATGATATTCCATGCGAAGACGACCAAATTAAAAAGGCGTGGTGCGATACATTTGGAGAAGATAACCCGCCATCCAAAGCAAGATTTGTTGATGGCGGTATTTTGTCCAATTTCCCTATTAGCATATTCTATAACAAAGACGTTGTAACGCCGCGGTTACCCTCTTTTGGTATAAATCTCGACGACAGCACGCCTGAAAGTAAAACCAATGATGCAGCGCAATGGTCACTGTTTAGTTATATTGGGCGTATGTTTAATACCATAAGATTCTATTATGATAAAGACTTTTTTATAAAAAACCAGGTGTTCAAAAAGGGAGTAGGCACAATACCATTAGCAAAATATAACTGGCTGAACTTTTTTTTGACAGATAAGGATAAGATCGACATGTTTGTACTTGGTGCACAGGCCGCAGCTGGTTTTTTAGAAAAATTTAAATGGGAAGATTTTAAAGCCGACAGAAAAGTTATGCATGAGCAGCTTGAGGCTAAAGAAACGGCTAAGTAAATTATTTTTCTTAAAACAAGTTAACAAAAATATTATGACTTTTATTATTGAAAATAGCCTTGTATTGTTTTGCATAACATTTGGTGTAATGCAGCTTACCTCATTGATTATGAAAAGGCAGGAAGCAAACTTTTGTACTAACGATGGGACGGTTCGTGCATTCAGCATATTTGATCTTGAATTTGCAGCCAACGCTAAAGAAATAGTAAACCTTATTACGGGCATATTTAACCTGCCACCTGCAAAACAGCATACATCGGTTAAGGCATTAAAAAGCCAGTTGTACATTGATTTTCTTTTTATGCCTGCCGCTTATGGTTCCATATTTTTATTATGCATAAAAACATCGGATAAATTAACAACACATGCAGGTAAAACTGTATTTCTTATTTTAGCATGGGTGCAGGTTTTGGCGTGGCTGTGTGACATTATTGAGAATATTTACCTGTTAACTAAAATAAGCCCCAAGCCGAAAGGGTCCGGTCCGTTTGCATTTGCATTATACCAGTTAAACGAGTGGTTTAAATGGGGCATTTCGTTAACCGGCGCTGTTTGCGGCATTTCGGCCATGTTATATTTTTGGCTTATAGGAAGTTATTCCAAAGATTCACTGCTGTATTTAATTATAATTATTGCTGAAATATTGGTTATAGGTATTGCAGGTAAAATGCTAAGCAAAAAAGCAAAACAGTAGCCCCGCAAAAAACAATTATTTTTACGGGTGCAGTTACCTGAACTGTATCGCCTTGATAGGCCGTATGCTTTTTACAAGTATCGTGGGAATGATGAGTGACAGAAAGCATACAAACAGCGTGCACAGGCATATAAGGCCAACCTGCCACCAAACTACTTTTACAGGTGCTACCGCTACGTAATAGGCGGCCTCATTAAGTTTTATAAACCCTGTGTACTGCTGTAGCAGGCAAATGCCCGCACCTAATACAAAGCCAATTAAAATGCCCGTGCCTGCAATAAATGTGGAATTGTATAAAAATATTTGCTGAATGGTAACATCCCTGCCGCCTACAGCTTTTAAAATGCCTACCATACGCGTGCGTTCAAGTACCAGTATAAGCAGGCAGGTTACAAGATTAATAACAGCCACAACCGCCATTATAATAAAAATAACCACCTCGTTTGTGTCTTGTATATTCAGCCAGTCAAATATGTATGGATAAACCTCTTTTAATGTTCTGCTTACCCAGGCTTCGGGCAGTGCATAGTGTATGGTGTTGTTAAGGGTATCCATTTTTTTATAATCGTCTAAAAAAACCTCGTAGCCCCCAATCTCATTACTTTTCCAGTTATTTATGCGCCGCAACAGCCGTATATCGCCTATTGCAAACTGCTTGTCAAATTCTTCTATGCCGGTTTTAAAAATACCGCACACCTGCAGTCGGCGCGTTGTGGTTGTACCCTTTTCAGTTGAAATAAGGTGAATGTTTATAGTATCATTTAAATTTATCTGCAGCTTTGCTGCCACAGGTTCCGAAATAACAATTTGCCTGCTGTACGGTGTATCATCAAAACTTATCCATTTACCGGCCAGTAAAAACTGCTGAAGATTAGTAAAGTCATAATGCTTATCAACCCCTTTAAATAGAATCCCTTCTATTTCTTTATCTTTTTCAAGTACCGCGCTCTTTGTAGCAAAAACCTGTACCTGCTTTACACCAGGCATATTCTTTACAACCTGTACTACGGTATCATTTTCTTCAAGCGGTGTTTCTTCCGCAACAATAGCTTTATCTTCCTGGTATTGTTGTATGCGCAAATGCCCCCAAAAGCTAAATACTTTTTTGCCCACCGTTTCCTGGAAGCCGGCAACAAAGCTTATGGTAATTATCATGGCGGCAACACTTAAAGCAGTGGCAGCAGTTGCCAGCCGTATGATAAAGCGGGAAAAAGATTTTTGATTGTTAAATGCTATTCTTTTAGCAATAAAGGCGGCTACATTCACGGGATAAAACTACGCAATTTCAAGTTATTGCAGATTCCCCGATTGCAGATTAGAAAATAAAAGAAATGTAAGTTACAAGTAACGAATTCTTCAGGCTGCATAAAATTTCGAAAAATCTGCAATCTGCAATCGGGGAATCTGCAATGACTAAACAATATGCGATAAAATAATACCCGTTGCTACGGATGCATTAAGAGATTCAGCCCCACCACGGCCTGGAATACTTAAAGAATGCCGGATAAATGGCAAAACATCCGCACGAATGCCCTTACTTTCATTGCCAATTACCAGCAACCCCTCACTTATTTTATTAGCCGTAAATACATTATCACCATTTAGCATTGCGCCATATATTTTAATGGTCGTTTGTGCAAGCCATTCGCCAATGTCTTTATGCCACATACTTACACGTATCAGGCTGCCCATACTTGCCTGTACTACTTTTGGGTTATACTTGTCGGCTGTATCGTTGCTTGCTACTATCTGCTTAATGCCAAACCAGTCTGCAGTGCGTATTATCGTACCCAAATTACCCGGGTCCTGTATCCCGTCAAGCACAAGGGTTATGTTGCCAGTTAAATTTGGTTCATGCATAACATCAGGCTGTGCCGCTATAGCCAATACCTGGTTTGGGGTCTGCAATGCACTTATCTTTTGCAATTCATGCTCAGCTACTATTGTTATGCTATCAGGTTTTGTTTGTTGTTCTGCCCATTCTCGCAATGCATAAATTTTTTTTATTGTAATTCTGGCTGTCAATAATTCGTTTACAAGCTTTGGCCCTTCGGCAATAAAAACCCTTTCTTCGTCCCTCGTTTTTTTGTGGAACAAAGTTTGGATATATTTGACATCATTCTTACTAATCATATTCATGCAAATTAGCGGCAAACCACTATATTATTTCATCTGTATTATATTAATTGCCTTTAGCTTTTCTTCTTGTTCGGTTGAAAGCAGCACTGCTGTTAGAAACTACCCCATAGACACTCCATTTATTTTTAACAACAAAATAATCATCAAAGGTAATTTAACCAAGGATGAAAAAAACAGGCTTGCCACAGACCTTGTAAGCTATTGGGATGATAGCTTGTATGCCCAACGATCAACCCAATATGGCATTTCATTTAAATATGCGCCCACCATATATTCATATAAGTTAAATACGCCCCCGGTATACGACAGTGCAAACAGGATACGTACCACCGCATTTATGACCGGGTATTTAAAATCGCAGGGGTATTATTACTCGCAGGTAAAGGACACTGTTTTGCGGTCTGTGCATAACAGCCAGCGGAGGGTAACTATAGTTGATACTGTTATGCCGGGTAAACAAACCATAATTGACAGTGAAAAATTTGCGATCGCTGCGCCACGCCTTCAATTTCTTGCTGATTCCAGCAAAGCAGGCAGCTTTATAACTCCAGGTAAAAGCCCATTTGCAAAAAACCTTATTGCATCGGAGCTTGACAGGTTGGTGGCGCTTTACAGAAGGAAGGGTTTCTTCTTATTAACAAGGGATAACCTTATTGCAGAAGCTGATACGCTCGACCAGTCGCTGCTTAATTTTTCCGCCGACCCGTTTGAACAGGCGCAAAAAATATCGCAGGCCATTGAGCATAAAAAACAAAACCCCAGTACGCTTATTACTGTAATGAAGCGGGAAAATACCGACACAACTTTTCAGCTGTTGCCCGATTCAGCTTATTTCAGGCAATACAAAATTGGTAATATTTATTATTATCCTGAAGCAGATGTAAGGCTTATTGCTGATACCATTATACATGATACAGTTGGCTTAAAGAGAGATACCAGCGGGGCTTTTACCATGTATTATCAAAAGCACCTTTTTCTTTTAAAAACCCTGATGAAAATGAATACCCTGCGCACCGGCAGGTTTTATGATGAAGAGGTTTTTAACAGGTCAATTACAAATTTTAACCAAATACCCGCCTGGGCGCAGGTAGATTACAGGACAAACATTAGAAATGACTCAATTGATTTTTACTTTTTGCTTTCACCTGCAAGGCCGCAGAATATCACCTTTTCTGTGGAAGGAAGCCGCAACACCGGGGATTTTTTAAGCACCGGCACTTTAATAGGTACGGCATTTAATATTACTTATACCAACCGTAACCTGCGGCAGAGGGCCGAACAACTAACTGCTACACTAAGCAATGGGGTTGAATTTACTTTTGATAAAAACTATCCCTTTTTGCAAACTTTCCTGTCATCCCTTAATATTTCGTATATATTCCCAAATTTTACGGTACCAATCTTTAACCGGAAAGGGACTGCCAGGATTGACCTTACGCCTAACTATTCTGAACGAAACAATTTTTTCCGCATAAGGTCCCTTGTTACAGGGCTAAGTTTTGAATGGAAACGAAGAAATGTAGTTTACCAGTGGCGTATACCTAATCTTGAGTTTTATTCATTAGATACCCTGCCACTGCTTGACGCTGCTTTTAAAGAAAACCCCTTTTTGCGTACATCGTTTAACACAGGGTCGGTGGTAAGCACCCAGTTCAGTGTTATAAAAACTGTTATTCCCAAACAGCGCCCCAACATAACAAATTACTATCGTTTGGCAGGCGAAGTTGCACCGGGCTCAATATTTTCAAAAAACTTTTATGGTTTTGGAAAATTAGAGGCTGAATACAGGAAGCAGGTAAAAATATCAAATGGATTATCGCTTGCAGTACGTGGCTTTACAGGCTTTGGCTATAATTATAGCAACAACCCCAAATTTGGCAATACGCTGCCTTTTTTTAAACAATTTATTGCCGGTGGGCCAAACAGTATGCGTGCATGGGGGCTAAGGCAACTGGGGCTTGGCTCGTCAATAGTAAGCGATACATCTACCTTTAGGGAAAGATATGGCGACATGCAACTGGAAGGCAACGCCGAGCTTAGGTTTAACCTGGCAACTGTTGGCAGTGTAAAAATTGGCAGCGCATTATTTGCCGACGCAGGCAATATTTGGAATATAAAAAAGAACCCCGCATTGCCGGGTGCTGAATTTGACATAAGCCGGTTTGCAAAAGATGTTGCTATTGGGCTTGGTACCGGGCTTAGGTTTGACTTTAATTATTTTTTGATAAGGCTTGACTTTGGGGTTAAACTAAAAGACCCGGCACGAAGGGAAAACAATGGTTGGCTTTCAATAAACAAATTTACCTGGCAGGATACTGAGTACGGCGTACCCATTAATAACTATGCTATACAGCTTGGTATAGGTCTGCCATTTTAAATACAAAAGCAGCCAGCCTGTGTCCAGCTGCTGCTTTTGCAATTTTTTTGTTTCCGTAAAACCGCAGGCAATATTAAGACAATGCCTCTTTAACTTTCCTGTTAACTTTACGTATATGATTTTTGCCTGTGTGGTCAGCGTGCTCTAATGAACCTTCCACATCTCCTGAGGCGTTACGGTTACGCAGGTAAATCATTACCCCGGCTGCTGCTGCGGCCACTATGCCTGCTGCGATAAGTATTTGTTTCATAGATTTTGTTTTGATGATGATATTTAAATCAATTGCCGTACCAAGTTTTATGGAGCGCATATTTAAAATAATTGGCACACAAAAAAGCCCGCAGCAGCGGGCCTGGTTAAAACGTTTATTTAAGTCAATTAAGCTCCCATGCCAGCGCGCTGGCGCCAAGTATAGCAGCATCAGATTCCTTTAAATGGCTCACAAGTATTTTTACCTTGTTTTGAAATATTTGAATAACGTTGGCTTCCATGTGTTCACGTGTGGGTTTAAGTATCAGGTCGCCGGCCTTTGTTAATCCGCCAAACAAAATAATGGCTTCAGGGCTGCTGAACATAACAAAATTGGCCAGCGCCATGCCCAATATTTTACCGGTATAATCAAATATTTCCCTGGCAATTTCATCCCCGGCCATGGCCGCGTCATATACTTTTTTACTGTCCAATTCATCTTCAGGCACGTCCCTCAATGTGCTTGGCTGGTCGTGCTGCTTTAGTACTTCAAGGGTGGTAAGCCTTACGCCGGTAGCAGATGCATAGCTTTCCAGTGAGCCATATTTGCCCGTGCCTTCGTGGTACCTGCCATCAGGAATGATGATTGTATGCCCCAATTCGCCCGCAAAACCATCGTGGCCATAAATTAAATGCCCGTTGGCAACAATGCCGCTGCCTACGCCTGTGCCAAGGGTTATCATAATAAAATCCTTCATGCCCTGTGCGGCACCATACATCATTTCACCAATGGCCGCAGCGTTGGCATCGTTTGTTAAAACAACCGGCAACTGAAATTTATCCTGTACCAGTTTGGCAAGGGGTACAATTCCTTTCCAGGGCAGGTTGGGTGCATATTCAATAGTGCCTGTATAAAAATTACCGTTTGGGGCGCCTACACCAATACCCTTTATTCTGCCAACGCCGCCAGCGCTTTCAATAAGCGGCGATACTGCGTCATGTAATTCTGTTATAAAAGTTTCTACCTGTTTGTGTTTCTTAGTAGATATCTCGCCCGAAAAAAGCACGTTTCCCACACGGTCAACTATACCGAATTTTGTGCCTGTGCCGCCAATATCAATGCCAATAGCTAATGGCTCTAATGAAGATTTTGAAGTTGCCATAATATATAATTAAAAAATATAGTCGCTCTGTTCAAATAACAATCATTAAATGTTAGTGGCCTGCGCCAATTTGCTCGTCAAAGTTTAAGCCTTGCTTTTTAAGCACGCTTCTAAACCCAACTGCCAAAAATGCAAGTGCGGCAAAACAAGCTGCTGCTACCAGGTATGAGTAATGCATGTTATTAGTGCCATCAGCATTGTGTATATCACCAACTGAACCCTGCAGTGGTGGTATTACGGCTGCACCTAATATCATCATAATTAAAAAGGCTGAACCCTGGCTGGTATATTTGCCTAACCCTGCAACACCCAATGCAAAAATACACGGCCACATAATAGAGCAGCAAAGGCCACCTGCCATAAATGAATACACGGAATATATATCGTGGCTCAGTACGCCGAACAGCATAAAGAACGTTGCGAGCAGGGATAGGGTAAGCAGTGTTTTAACTGGTTTTTGCTGCCCGAAAAAGAATGCTGCAATGGCAACGGCAATAACACCCGCATAAGCATACAGGTCGTTTATGTTGAAGCCATATAAACTTATTACCGACAGTACAATTGCAAAAGCAATAAAAGGTACTATAATTGTAGCTATCGTTCTTGCTGCTTTGGATAATCCAAACACCCCGATAGCCCCCGTCCATCGTCCTATCATTAAACTGCCCCAGTAAAGGGTAACATATTTTGATATGTCTTTATCCTGTAAGCCAGGCAGCGTTAAATATCCCGGTGTTTTAAGTAATGCCCCAAAATTATTATCAATAGTAACCTCAACACCCACATATAAAAATATACCAACCATACCCAATATTAACTGCGGGTATTTCATAGCGCCCCATCCGTCGCTATTTTTAGATGCGCTTGAATAAGATGAAAATAATATAACCAATATCATTATAAGGGTGGCTACCAATAAAGGAGTTTTGCCAACATTGGTTAACTGGCCTATTAAAATGATTACGATTAAAAATAACGTCATAAGAATTAGTGAAAAAGAAGCTTTTTTTGAGGCCTCAAATTTAGCGTCATCCTTGCCGGATGGCAGTTTTGAAAATGTAAAAAACAAAGCTACCGCAGCAAAAACGCAGGCTACAAGAAGATAGAAATTATCAATATTGGTTACTGTAACGCTGGCTGAACTGTTTCTTGGCGTTCCGAATAAAAAGTAGCTAACAATAATAGGCCCTAATGTTGTACCCAATGAATTAATACCCCCTGCAAAATTAAGCCGGTGGCTGCCCGTTGCAGGGTCACCAAGTGCTATGGCAAAAGGCTGCGCAGCAGTTTGTTGTAACGAAAAACCCAGGGCAACCAAAAAGTATGAAACGAGTATAAGCGGAAATGAATGTGCGTTAGCTGATGGTATAACAGCTAATGCACCTACAACAGAGATCCAGATACCAACTATTATCCCTTTTTTGTAACCCATTTTATTTAAAATATCATAACCAAACGCACTCGATAATAGGTACAGGGCCAATGAGCCAACAAAATAAGCGCCGTAAAAAGCAGAACCAATCAACTGCGATTCAAATTGGCTTAATGAAAATTCAGTGCGGCAAAAAGGTATAAATACACTGCTGGATGCCGCTATAAAGCCCCAGAAGAAAAACACAAGCACTAAAGTGGCAAGCGCGCCAATATTTGTTTTTGCAGGTGTCGTGGTTTGAGTCATTGCAATCATTGTGTGGGTTATTAATTTTGAGCGTTGAAAGATAACTACATTTTACATTACTAAAAATTTTTAATGTTTTTTGTTTTTATATAAAATTGAGTGCTAAATTGTTACAAGTTTGCCAAAAACACATAGATTGCTTTTCCAATGGAAATAATACACGTTAGCGCCGAATGTTATCCTGTTGCCAAAGCTGGTGGTTTGGGCGATGTTGTAGGTGCCTTGCCTAAATATCAAACCGCTATGGGGCATACCGCTAAAGTGGTAATGCCCATGTACCGCACCAAATTTTTATACCAGAACGACTGGATAATTGACTTTAAAGGCCACGCCAACCTTGGCAACTGGTGGTTTAGCTTTACGGTTATAAAAGAAAAAACAAACAGGCTTGGTTTTGACCTTTATCTTGTTGATATAAATGGCTTACTTGACAGGGAAAAAGTATACGGATATGACGACGATACTGAAAGGTTTACCGCCTTTCAAATAGCCGTAATAAACTGGATGACGCACTGGCAGCATAAGCCCGATGTTATACATTGCCACGATCATCATACGGGGCTTATTCCATTCATGGTAAAATATTGTTACGACTATAATAAGCTTGCAGATGTGCCAACTGTTTTTACCATTCACAATGCCCAATACCAGGGCTGGATGGGGTGGAATAAAAGCAGTTATATACCAAGATGGGATAGCTGGAAACATGGCCTGCTGGAATGGAATAAAACTATTAACCCGCTTGCCTCCGCCGTAAAAAATGCATGGAAGGTTACAACAGTAAGCTACAGCTATCTTGATGAATTAAAATACAACAGCAACGGCCTTGAAAAACTTTTTGAGTTTGAAAAAGGAAAATGTGTTGGTATTTTAAATGGTATTGATGCCGATGTGTGGGATCCTGCAGTTGACACGTATCTTGAAAACCATTTTAGCAAGGAAAGCGTAACAGAAGGGAAGCTGAAAAACAAACAACTGCTTTGTGAACGTTTTAACCTTGATATAAATAAACCATTATTTGTTTTTATAGGACGGCTGGTGGGTGAGAAGGCCGCTGATGTGTTACCCGATGCCATTGTTTCATCTATGTACAGCCTTAACAATGGTGTAAATGTTTTAATACTTGGCAGTGGTGAACCCCAGGTTGAGTGGCAGCTATCGCAACTGGCGCCGCACTACCCCGGTAATTATAATGTTTTTATAGGCTATAATGAAGCGCTTAGCCACCTGATGTATGCAGGCGCAGACTTTTTGTTAATGCCCAGCCGTGTTGAGCCGTGTGGGCTTAACCAAATGTATGCTATGCGTTATGGTACGGTACCGGTGGTTAGAAACACCGGAGGGCTAAGGGACACAGTTGTTGATATGGGCGATTTTGAAGGGTGGGGCATAAGGTTTAATCACGCAACCGCCGGCGATATTAGTTACAGCATACAACGGGCAGCAAAACTTTATAGCGATGACGAGGTGCATTTAAACTGGATGCGCCAGCGTATGATGAAAATTGATAATAGCTGGGAAAATGCAACAAAGCAATACTTAAATGTATATGGAGAGTTGAAATAAGAGAGAAAGGTTAAAGGCATAGGGCATAAGGCTAATGGAAGACAAGTGATTGCGGGGGTAAATAATTTATGGCTCATATTTTATCTAAAAACTCTGTGAAACTCTGTGTAAAACTCAGTTAACTCTGTGTCCTGTAAAACCAAAACATCATTTTATAAATGTCATAATTATATTACACATATCTTAAGCAATTAAAACGTACATTTCGTTTCATAACCAAACGTCTTACATAATCTAAAAAACCGCCGATTAATATGTTCACCTTAGCAAAGTCAGTAATAGCAGTAATATTGGGTGGTGGTGCCGGTACACGTTTGTACCCGCTAACTGCCAGTCGCAGCAAGCCCGCGGTGCCCATTGCCGGTAAATACCGCCTTGTCGATATACCTATCAGTAACTGTATTAACTCAAATATTAACCGAATGTATGTGTTAACCCAGTTTAACTCAGCATCACTTAACAAGCATATAAAAAATACCTACCAGTTCAGCAATTTCAGCAGCGGCTTTGCTGACATTTTAGCCGCTGAACAAACGCCCGATAACCAGGGCTGGTTCCAGGGAACGGCAGATGCGGTAAGGCAATCGCTTAAGCACATCCACAACAACGATTACGAATATGTGCTGATACTTAGCGGTGACCAATTGTACCAGATGGATTTTGAGAAGATGTTTGATGCCCACAGGGAAAAGGGCGCAGATATATCAATTGCAACCATACCTGTTGGCGAAAGGGATGCACCTGAGTTTGGCATAATGAAAGTAAATGACAATGGAAATATTACTTCGTTTATTGAGAAGCCAAAAAAAGAAATTTTAGCCGAATGGGAAAGCGATACGGGCGACGAAATGCGTAAACAGGGGCGCAAATACTTAGCCAGCATGGGCATTTATATTTTCAATAAATCAAAGCTGGATGACCTGTTGCTAAAAATATACCCTGCCGCAACAGATTTTGGCAAGGAAATTATACCAAACTCAATTGTTGACTCTACGGTAATAAGCTACCAATACGATGGCTACTGGACCGATATTGGTAACATTTATTCGTTTTTTGAGGCTAACCTGGCGCTTACAGACGACATACCACCTTTTAACCTTTTTGATAACGCCAAAACAGTTTACACCCGTGCGCGTATGCTGCCGCCTGCCAAAATAAGCGGCACTACGCTGGAAAATACAGTTATTGCGGAGGGCTCAATTATATTGGCAAGCCGCATTGAAAATTCGGTAGTGGGTATACGTTCACGTATCGGCCATGGTACAACCATAGTTAGCAGTTATATAATGGGTAATGACCTGTATGAGACGCTTGAGGAGATGAAAAACAACGAAGCCAAAGACGTACCCAAAATTGGCATTGGCGACAGGTGTTATATACGTAACGCTATTATAGATAAGCACAGCCGCATTGGCAACGACGTTAGGATAAACGGCGGCCCGCACCTTGAAAATACTGACCATGCCTTGTATACGGTAAAGGAAGGTATTGTGGTGGTAAAAAAAGGAGCCATTTTGCCAAACGGATTTGTAATTTAAAATGCATTATAATATGCGCATTTACCAGAACACGAATAATAATTTTATTCGTGTTCTTTGTATATATAAAACATGTACTTTTAGCACCATGTAATTTTTACACATTATTAAACGATTGCTATGGCTGTTGTTACTGCCACTTCAAATGATGCCGCTTCATTTACAAGACCGCGAATGACGTTCCGGCAACTGTTCAACATGAATTTTGGGTTTCTGGGTATTCAGTTCGGGTTTGCATTGCAGAACGCAAACGTGAGCCGCATATTTCAAACGCTTGGTTCGGATATTGATCATATAGGCATACTATGGATGGCCGCGCCGGCAACTGGCTTGCTTGTACAGCCAGTAATAGGCTACTTAAGTGACAGGACATGGCACCCAAAATGGGGCAGAAGGCGCCCGTTCTTTTTTGGTGGTGCTATTCTTTCTTCACTGGCGTTGTTTCTTATGCCTAACTCTTATGTATTGTGGATGGCCGCACTGCTTTTATGGGTATTGGATGCATCCATAAACATATCGATGGAGCCTTTCAGGGCCTTTGTTGGAGATAAATTACCGCCTTCACAGCGCACCTCAGGTTTTGCTATGCAAACATTTTTTATTGGTATTGGCGCAGTAATAGCATCATTGTTACCTTTTTTCTTTTCCAATGTTTTAGGCATTAGTAACACGGCAGCAGCAGGGGTAATTCCACCATCAGTAAAATATTCATTCTATATTGGTGCAGTCGTATTTATCGGTGCAGTAATGTGGACTGTTTTTACGACAAAGGAGTTTCCACCTGAAAATATTGCAACTTGGGAGGAGGAAAAGCTAAGAAATAACGGGCTTCTTCATGGCGCTGTAGAAATTACTAAGGGCATTTTTACTATGCCTAAAACCATGTTACAATTGGCTGTTGTTCAATTTTTTACATGGGTTGCGCTTTTTTCAATGTGGATCTATACTACACCTGCTGTAGCTCAGAATGCGTATAATACCACAGATACAACGACAAAAGCATACCAGGATGCTGGTGACTGGGTTGGGGTAATGTTTATGGTGTACAATGCAGTGTCATTTGCAACGGCCTTTTTATTACCACTTATCGCAAAATCGGCCGGAAAAAAGAATACACACATGATAAGCCTTATTGTTGGTGGGTTGGGCTTAATATCATTATTGTATATCAAATCGCCGGGGCTATTGTTGATCCCAATGATTGGGCTTGGTCTCGCATGGTCATCAGTGCTTACGATACCATATTCAATATTAGCAGGGGCATTGCCTCCTAATAAAATGGGATTTTACATGGGCGTCTTTAATTTCTTCATTGTTATCCCGCAACTCGTGGCAGCCGCGGTATTAGGTTTTTTTGTAAAAAATGTTTTTCATGGGCAAAGTATTTATGCCCTTGTAATTGGTGGTGTATCTATGGTTATTGGTGGCCTGTTAACTCAAATAGTAAATGATAAAGATAAAAATGAATAAAAAGGTTTTAGCTGTAGTTTTTCTGGCATTTTGCCTTAATTCCTTTTCCCAATCCCTCACACTATACCCTACAAACTGGTGGGTGGGCATGAAGATGAACCGCGTGCAAATATTGGTGCATGGCGATAGCAAGGACTTTAGCAAAGAGCAACCAAAAATAAATTACCCGGGCGTTACACTTCTTCAAAAACACACATTTGAAAATGGAGAATACATGGCGCTTGATGTTAATATAAGTAACAGTGCCTCTCCCGGCAATGTTGCTATTGAGTTTGCCGGCGGTAATAACAAATACACTGCGCAATGGCCCTTAAAGACGCGCAGGCAAGGCAACGGTACTCAATATGCGCAAGGGCTGTCGTCCTCTGACTTTATTTATTTTTTGATGCCTGACCGCTTTAGTAACGGTGACCCATCGAATGACCGCATACCCGGCATGCGCGACCAATCACTCAACCGTGATTCTATATTTCTGCGACATGGCGGGGACTTACAGGGGGTCATCAACCATCTTGATTACCTGCAAAGTCTTGGTGTTACCACATTGTGGATGACCCCGGTTATTGAGAACGACATGCCCAACCGTACAGAGCATGGGTATGCGTTTACTGACCACTATAAAATTGAGCCACGCGTGGGCGGTGCAGATATGTATAAAAAACTCAGCGATGAGTTGCACAAACGCGGCATGAAGTTAATACAGGATGCAGTGTATAATCACGTGGGCTCCTTTCATTTTATGATGCAAAATCCACCGTCGAAAGACTGGCTGCACCAATGGCCCAAATACACCAACACCAGCTTTAAGGACCAGCCTTTATTTGACCCTTATGCTGCCGATGCAGATAAAAAAATAACAACTGATGGCTGGTTTACACGGCAAATGCCTGACCTTAACCAGTATAACCCATTTGTAAATACATTTTTAATACAGCATGCCATTTGGAGTGTAGAGGAATTTGGTGTTGATGCATGGCGCATTGATACATACATTTATAACGATATGAAGTTTATGAATGAATGTAATGCGGCGTTGATTCGGGAGTACCCTAAGATGTTTATGTTTGGCGAAACCTGGGTGCATGGCGTGCTTAACCAGGCCTATTTTACAAGAAACACTTTTAATATACCTTTTAAAAGTAACCTGCCCGCCACCTGCGATTTTCAAACAAACCTGCATGGTATTATACCCGCGCTAACTGAGCCTTTTGGGTGGACCGAAGGTGTAAATAAACTGTATACTGTTATTGCAAGCGATTTTGTTTATCAAAACCCTTTTAACGAGGTGATATTTTTAGATAACCATGATATGAGCCGGTTTTTTAGTGTTGTGGGCGAGAATGTATCGAAGCAAAAAATGGGTATTGAATGGTTGCTTACAAGCCGCGGTATACCGCAAATGTATTATGGAACCGAGGTGCTGATGAAAGGTTTTGCAAACCCTGATGGTAAGGTGCGCCGCGATTTTCCCGGTGGCTGGGAGGGCGATAAAATAAACGCGTTTACGGGTGAAGGTTTGAGCGACAGTGCGAAAGAAGTTCAACAATTGGTAAGAACATTAGGCAATTACCGCAAAAATTCATCGGCTTTAAAAACCGGTAAGCTTATGCAATACCTGCCGGCAGATGGATTATATGTGTATTTCAGGTACGACGCAAAGCAAACAGTTATGTGCGTTATGAATACAGCGGAAAAGCCCATGCAAATTGATTTTAGCAAATATGCTGAAAGAACAACAGGCTTTACAAAGGCGACCAGTGTTGTAAGCAGCGATGCTTTTAATATGGCTGATAAAACTACTATACCCGGCACCAGCATGTGGGTGCTGGAGCTAAGCAAATAGGGGTTGATGGGCGTTTGGATTATTATTAGTAGTAGTGTAACGGCAAGGTTACCGCATAACGAGTTTGTGTTTTAGCTTTTTATACATTGACTTTGCATTGCTTTCAACCTGATAAACGCCTTCATAATGAACTACTATATTATGGAAAAATCCATTTTGAACTTATTGTTGATATTAACCGTTGTTGCAACTGCTCAAGCGAACTGGGTAATAAAAAATGTTGGCAATGACAACGTCCATGTCTCATTTCCAAGTGAGCCAAAATATGATGAAAACTCGCAAATCCAATCGCAGATATATGTTTCAAAAGTTGATAACTGTATTTTTACAGTTTTAGTAAAGAATAATGTAATTCCAAACACAATCATTCCCGATTATGAAAAATTCAAATTACTTTCGGCGGCAGAACAAGCCAGTCTTGTAAACGAGTTTCTTGATAAAGGAATAATGCAATTCATTGGCAATAGCTCAATTATCTCCCCATTAAAATCGATAAAAGTTGGAAATTATTTTGGAAAAGAAATAGCATATGCAAATTCAGGTAATGTAAACCAACTTTACACAAAGTTTATTTTGGTTAGAAAAAATCTATACATCATCCAGTGCACTTATAAAGAACCTTCTGATCCTTGCAAAGCATCAAAGGAAAAATTCTTATCTTCTGTTTTCATTAATTGAATGTTAAAACAGTTATTAAATCATGGATAATTTGTTGATTGCTCTTGGCTTGGTACTGGTTATACTTTTTTTGCTCGCGCCTACATTAATTGCAACATTGACGGGAAGAAAAGTTCAAGTAAGAACAAAAACCGGCTCATTTGCTTCGGAGCCATTTAAAACAAAAAAGAAACGGAAAAAAGAAGAAGAGCAAGACAAAATTGTAAAAGAGTTAAATCAATTTTGTCAAGAAGTAGCATTTGCTGAACTGCCGAAGAATGATGCGGTTGACATGTGGACATTTGATATGGGATTTGAATTCCCTAATCTAAGTGGCAGACCTATATTAACAAATAGAGCCGTAGTGATAGCAAATAAAGGCAACATTAGCAAAGCTTTGATTGGCTATAGAAATTTACAGAATCAAAAAAAGTTAGGACGGCTTGACGATGTAGAGTATAAATTCAAAATATTGGAATTATATAAAGAATTGTCATAACGGCAAATGTATTGCTGCTACCATCCTTAGTTTGCGCCTCACACCTTAATTTCTATGAGTAATCTTCGAAAAGCCTAAAAAAAGGTATTTGCTATCCGAGTTAGCGCAGCGCTCTGCAGATGTTTTATAAAATCCAGTCTTTGACATTAGCTAATCTCAAGGTCCTGTTTTTGCGCCAGTCCAATCCAGCATAGACGGTGTTCAGCAAAATTAAAAGAAGTCTGCTGGCATGTTTAGTGTAAGCATCGTTAGAAAAAACGGACTTTGAAAATCCACTGTTTTTACTCTGCTCGGCAACAAAATGGTATAATCCCGGATATGTGTAATATACTAAGAAACAGCGACATCTCTATCCCAGTATTCTCGCTACAAAGTCGCTGTGCAGGCTTATACCCATAAACGCTGTTAAGCCTAACACTATACCTAACGAACTTACCGCCGCTGCAAAATAGAACAACCACTTCTTTTTTGTAAGTGCAGTAATACCAAACAAAGCGATTGAAATAGAAAGCAACGCCTCCGTCATATCAAACTGGTCGTCAAAAAGGTTTATATCGTTATATTGTTTATCAAAACCTTCAGCCTGTGCTTTAATTTCACCTTTCTCTTTTTCGTAGCGCGCTACATCTGCCTCGTATTTTTTTGTAAGAGTGTCGCTTCCCGGTAATTTTTGAAGCTTTATAAGCTCAAGCGTATTTTCGGCCTGCGTTTGTTTGGTGCTTTTTGCCTGGAAATAACTCCATGCGTCAATTTTTGAAGCCTGCGCCTGCTGCATTGCCTGCACAATATTGCCATCTTTAACATTGCAGAGGGCCATAATTGTAGCAGTCACTGCCACCCAAATGGCCACCCACGAGTTAAGCGTACTCTCGCCTGCGTGCTCAACTGACTCCTGTATAGTATCGGTTATATCACTCATAAAAAATCAATTTATATGATATCAAAAATACAATGCTGCGCCATTACATTAACTTTTTATAAAACATGTATAGGTAAAACTATACGCAATTTGTTAACATTGGCCCGGTCTAAGTTTGTTTTAAGCCAAAAAAAGCATGTTTTTTGTATTTTTGCAGATTATGATGAATGACGAAAAGCAACTAAAGATTGCTATACTGGATATGAATGAAGGCCTGCCCAACCAGGGTATGCGGTGTATAAGGGAGATTTTGCAATGGTGGGGTAAAGCCAATGGGGTTGATATACAGCACGATGAATTTGAAGTGCGTCAAAAATGCCAGGTGCCAGGTGTTGATTATGATATTTATATCTCCAGCGGCGGACCAGGTTCGCCGTTTGACGGTGAAGGTAAAGAGTGGGAAGAAAAATACTTTAATTGGATTGCACGGGTAGAGGAATGGAACAACAGTGCGCATAATTTTCCTAAAAAGCAGGTATTTTTTATTTGCCACAGTTACCAAATAGCCTGCCGCTATTACAACATTGCCAATGTTTGCAAGCGCAATTCAACGGCATTTGGCGTGTTCCCGGTACACATAATGCCGTCCGGCGAAAAGGAGCCTGTTTTTGAAGGTTTACCCGAGCCTTTTTATGCTGTTGACAGCCGAGATTACCAGGTAATACAACCCGATGAACAAAAGTTGCAGGAAATAGGCGGCGCTGTATTGGCAATTGAAAAAGACAGGCCGCATGTGCCTTACGAAAGGGCGGTGATGGCCATTAGGTTTAATGATTATTTCATCGGCACCCAATTTCACCCTGAGGCTGATGCGGTGGGTATGAGCATGTACCTGCAACGGGAGGATAAAAAGAAAACTGTTGTTGACAACCATGGCGAGCCAAAATGGAAAAGCATGATTGAGCAGTTAAACGACCCTGACAAAATAATGCTTACTTACAAACATATTCTGCCAAACTTTTTAAACATGGCCGTGGGAGAAATGCAGGAAGCCTGAGAGTTTGATGAGTTTGATTGTTTGAATGTTTGAAAAGTTGAAAGAAGGCTTTGAGCTTAAAAAGTTTGAATAACTGGCAAAACATCAAGCTTGCGAACATTCAAACTTTCAAACAATCAAACGTTCAAACCTCTATTAAAAAAGCCCAAACAGCATCGCATCAACCTTTGTAATAATTTCACCCAGGTCTTCGTCGCGTTCAGGAAACTTGTTTTTATCAATATCAATGATCAGCAGCTTACCTTCTTTGTAGCTTTCAATCCACCTGTTATATAATTCATTTAGCTTTTTCAAGTAATCAAGGCGAATATTTTCTTCGTATTCACGGCCACGTTTTTGTATTTGCCCAACCAGTGTAGGCACAGAAGCCTTCAGGTAAATGATAAGGTCTGGCGGTTGAACCATTGTTTTAAGCGTTTGAAAAAAATTAAAATAATTATCATAATCCCGTTTGCTCATAAGGCCCATGTCGTGCAGGTTGGGCGCGAAAATATGGGCATCTTCATATATTGTCCTGTCCTGTATAACTGTTTCGGTGCCGCGTTCTATTTCAAGCAACTGGTTAAGGCGGCCGTTTAAAAAATATACCTGCAGGTTAAAGCTCCAGCGCGGCATATCTTCATAAAAGTCCATCAGGTAAGGGTTGTGGTCTATATCCTCAAATTGCGGTATCCATTTATAGTGCTTGCTTAGCGCTTCCGTTAAGGTAGTTTTACCTGCGCCAATATTTCCGGCAACCGCAATGTGTTTAGGTTTTTTCGCTTTGGACATATATATATTTAAATTCCTGTAAAGAAAAATAGCAAGCCTGGCTAAGCATCTTCAATTCATAAAACCGCTAAACTACTCAACCTAAATAAAAGCGGTTTAAGGTAATACATTTTTGAAATAAAAAAGTTATATCAAAAATGAAATTTAATTGTATAACCGGGGAGTTTCAAGGTGGATCTAAGAATTTTTCTGTATCCCAATTTTTTTGCCGCTATAAATGGTTTAATTTTCAGCCTAATAATTTATCCCCATCGCTTCTCTAACCAATTTTAAAGTTTCACCGGCACTTGCGCGCGCTTTTTCCCTGCCATGCTGAATAACTTTTGAAAGATAGGTTTTATCGTGTTGTATTGCCAGGGCTTTTTCACGTATCGGCGACATGAATTTCACCATATCTTCTCCCAACTGCTTTTTCATATCACCGTACCTTATTACGCAATTGTTAAAATCAGCCTCAAACCTTTGCACTACGTCGGGGCTGCTTACCAGCCTAATTAATGTAAACAGGTTTTCTATATAATCCGGCTTTGGTGAATTGAGTTCGGTTGGCCCGCTGTCTGTTCTCGCTTTCTTGATTTTCGTGCGTACAAGTTCATCATCATCCGCCAGGTACAGGGTGTTCATCTGGTTTTCGCTCTTGCTCATCTTCCCTTCACCACTAAGGCTCATTATTTTTATCAGTTCATCGCCATAATAATTAAATGCCTTTGGTAAAGGAAAAATCTCGCCGTAGCGGTGGTTAAAGCGCTCGGCGTAATTTCTCGTCATCTCAATATGCTGTTCCTGGTCTTTGCCTACAGGCACATTTGTGGCGCGGTGTATTAAAATATCGGCGGCCTGTAAAACAGGGTAAGTAAGCAAACCGGCGTTTACATTATCAGGCTGCTGGCGAACCTTGTCTTTAAATGTAACTGTTCTTTCAAGCTCGCCCTGGTATGCCATGGTATTCAGGTACAGGTATAGCTCGGCAATTTCCGGCACATCGCTTTGTACATACAAAACACATTTTTCAGGGTCCAGCCCGCTGGCTATTAATTCAGCCAGTAACCGGTGCACATTATCCTTTAGTTCCTTTGTATCGGGGTGGGTGGTAAGACTATGCCAATCAACCACGCAAAAATAACAGTCAAATTCTTCCTGCATTTTGGCCCAATTGCGTACTGCGCCAAAATAATTGCCCAAATGCACAAATCCGGTTGGCCTTATTCCGCTTAACACTCTTTCTTTTTGCATAGGCGGCGAAGATAAGGAAAGGTAAAATGTTTGAAAACAACAAACATTTTACGCCCGAAAAAACTAATTTACATCACGTAATACTTTATAATGAAGCAGGTGGTAATAGGTTTTGGGTTGCTGATAACAGCTTTGCTGGTATTATTTAAACTGGCAGAATACAGCCATTGGCAAAAAGACGGCAGTGAGCCAACCTGGGTTATTGTTTTTTGCGTTGTTTTTTTTGCTATTGGTATTATTCTTTCCCGAAAAATGTTTGTAAAAAAAGTAATTATTAAGGAGGAAAAGCAAGGAGCTGCCCTTTTTATTGATGAGGACGAAATAAAGAAAACCGGCATAAGTAAACGGGAACTTGAAATATTAAAACTGATTGATGAAGGGCTAAGCAACCAGCAAATAGCGGGTAAGCTTTTTGTAAGTGAGCACACGGTTAAAAAGCATGTATCAAACCTTTTTTTTAAACTTGATGTGCAGCGCCGTACCGAAGCGGTTAAAAAAGCCAAAACAATGCGGCTTATCAGCTAAAAGCAATACAACTTTCGGGTAATTTAAGGGTGTAATTGCCAAAATACTACTTTAGAGTAATACATGCAGCCTATTTGCCAGTGTAGTTTGCAGGCAAATAAAAAAATAATTTTATGCGAAAAACATTTAACAGGTATGGCCTGTATGGCGGGGTAACAGTTATTGTACTTTACATAATTGACCTGCTGATATTCAGCGACAAAACAGCTAATTACTCAATTGCCGAAGTTTTTGGCTATGCCACAATCATTATTTCTCTTTGCTTTGTATATTTCGGCATAAGGTACTACCGCGATAAGCAAAATAACGGTATGTTAAGTTTTTGGCGGGGCATTAAAACAGGTATGCTTATAACATTGATACCCGCAGTATGTTTTGGCCTTGCAGACGTAATATATATAACTGTTATTGACCCTGCTTTTTACGACAAGGCCACAAGCATCGGGCTGCTGCGTTTAAAAGCCACTGTGCCTGCTGCTGACTATGCTGCAAAAGCGGTAGCTTTTAAAGAACAGATGGATTTTTTTAGAAAACCCCCGGTTGATTTTGCGCTAATGTTTATAACCGTGGCTGCCGTCGGCCTTATTATTACTGTTATTTCAACGTTTATGCTTAAAAGGGCTGCTGCTACCAAAACAACTGTTGAATTTGCTTAGCCTAAAACCATAACTTTAAAATGAAATTATATGGAGCCGAACCCCGTAATACATTTTGAAATAGGCTGTAAATACCTTGAAGAAACATCAGCTTTTTACAGCAACATTTTTGGCTGGGCAACCACGCAGGTGCCAATGGCCGCATTTATAAACACTAACAGTACAGATGGCATACAGGGCCATATAACTTCGCTGGGACATGAGCCACACAACTATGTTACAGTATATATACAGGTAAGCAGCATTGAAAAATATCTCCAAAAAATAACAGAAGCCGGCGGCAGCAAAGTAATTGGCCCAATACCTTTGCCTGGAGGCAGCCGGTTTGCATGGTTTAAAGACCCTGCCGGAAATACTATAGGCTTATTGCAAAAACAATAAAACAATAAAACAATAAAGCAATGAAAAGAGTAACAGGCATTGGCGGAATATTTTTTAAATGCGACGATGTTGCCAAACAAAAAGAATGGTACAATAAACACCTTGGTATAAATACTAAGGACGGGGTATTTGAGTGGCGTGATAAAGATGATGCAGATAAAATATGCGTTACTGCATTTTCGCCTTTTAAAAAAGATACCAAGTACTTCAATCCTTCACAAAAAGATTACATGTTCAACTACCGCGTTGATGACCTTACAGCACTGCTGGAAGAGTTGAAGAAAGAAGGCGTGGAGGTTGTGGGTGAAATAGAAGAATATGAATACGGCAAATTTGGCTGGATAATGGATCCCGAGGGCAACAAGATTGAACTGTGGGAGCCAAAGGACTAAGTTTTTAAAAAGTTGTACTGCATGTAAAGCCGCCGGTGATATAATTTTAATGCATATTTTTAGAAATACTGCATTATCTCATTATTTTCATGCCTTATATCACTGTTTATGCGCAAACTATTTTACCTGCCTTTCGCAATATTGTTATGTACATGCCTGCAGGCACAAATTAACAAGCTGTATGTGCCCTGTAACGACATGCCTAATTTAATACAGAATTACTATGCTGATATTTGGGCGCTCAACAGGGTATATATTGTTGATGGTTCGCCAGAGAAAAGGGAACGTTATAAAAAAGTGGCTACAGAATATTTGGGCAGGCTAAAACAGCTTGACTTTAATGGGTTACCGCAGGAATGCAAGGCTGATTATATTCTGTTTAAAAGAGATTTAAATGAAGCAGTGCATGATGCTGAGGTAGAAGAAAAGGAGTTTAACACATTACTGCAATGGTTTCCCTTTGCTGATTCTATTTATGCGCTGGAGAAAATACGCCGCCGCGGCGGCGCTGTAAACGGGCAGCAGATAGCAGCCAATATGTTCACTATTACAAAACAGTTGCAGGGGTTGCAGGCAAAGCTCGCCCAGGATAAATCTATATCAGTGCGCGACAGCCGCAGGGCACGGCAAATAATTGGTGGTATACAGGACGCAGCAAAAAATGTATTTGATTTTTACAATAGTTACGATCCCTTATTTACCTGGTGGGTGCCAACAGCCTACAGGCCATTTGACAGTGCATTGACCGCTTATACTGTAGCATTTAAAAATGCAGCGGACAGAAATTCACCCAATAAAGACAGCAGTGGCATTGTAGGTTTCCCAATTGGGCGTGATGAAATTATAAGACAACTGAAATATGAGCTGGTTGACTACACGCCCGAAGAGTTGATTGATATTGCCAATAAAGAGTTTGCCTGGTGCGATAAAGAAATGTTGAAAGCAAGCAATGAAATGGGCTTTGGCAACGACTGGAAAAAAGCGCTGGAAAAAGTAAAGAATACATACGTTCCTGCCGGTGAGCAACCACAGGCAATGGTTAAATTGTATAATGAGTCCATTGACTTTTTAAAGAAGAAAGACCTGATCACTGTGCCGCCGTTAGCTGATGAAACCTGGCGTATAGCCATGATGAGCCCTGCCAGGCAATTGCTGAACCCTTTCTTTTTAGGCGGAGAGGAGTTTTTAATTTCTTACCCAACAAATACAATGGATTTTGATGCGCGTATGATGAGCATGCGTGGTAATAACCCGCATTTTAGCCGCGCCACCGTGCACCATGAGTTAATTGCCGGCCATTACCTGCAGCAATTTATGAACGATAGGGTAAATACTTACCGTCATTACGATACACCTTTCTGGACGGAAGGCTGGGCACTATACTGGGAGTTTGTTTTATGGAATGAAGGTTTTCCGCAATCGCCGGAAGACCGCATTGGTATGCTGTTCTGGCGTATGCACCGTTGCGCGAGGATCATCTTCTCACTAAACTACCACATGGGTAAATGGACACCACAGCAGTGTATTGATTTTTTGGTTGACCGTGTAGGGCACGAACGTGCTAATGCAGAAGGAGAGGTGCGCCGTTCATTTACGGGTGGGTATAGCCCCTTGTACCAGGTGGGTTATATGATCGGCGGCCTGGAAATAATGGCCTTACAGCATGAACTTGTTGGCCCCGGCAAAATGACACTCAAGCAATTTCATGATGCATTTATACATGAAAACAGTATGCCCATTGAAATGCTGCGCAACATTTTAGGCAACCACCCGCTTACAGAAGATTACCAGCCGCAGTGGCGGTTTTATGATTTGAAATAAATAGAGGCGCATCTAAAAATAAACACGCTACAAATAAACATGCAGTATATATATGATACGGCACACTGTAACATTTACATTTAAACCAATTTTGGGCGCGGCTGCCATCGCTGATTTTTTTAACGCAGCTAAAAAACTGGCTGATATAAAAGGCGTGCAAAATTTTGAATGCTTAAAACAGTTAAGTGGTAAAAATAAATTTGAATATGGGCTTTCAATGGAATTTGCAACGCAGGAGCTGTATGATCAATATAGTAATCATCCAGCACATATAGGTTTTGTCCAGGAGTTTTGGATGAAGGATGTGGAAGATTTTCTTGAGATAGATTACGAACCATTAAAATAATTTTTTTGTTATTGGCATTTTCGGCGGCTGCGAAAAATTATATTCAAAATGCTTAAACCACTTTCTTTTTCCTCGCCTGCTTTTTTAATTCATCAGCTTTTTTGATCCATGGTGTTAATGCCAGCCCTGATATAAAACCGCTTATTAACCCGCCAATATGGGCGGCATTATCAATGCCCGCCGTTAAACCCATAAGCAGGTTATAGCCGGTAAAAAGAACAATACTGATAAATAATGTTTTTCGCTGTATGGCAGGAAACCGTTTTGTTAAAAGTAACGCCAGCGATACACCAAATAACCCAAATATAGCGCCTGACGCGCCAACGCTTACAACCGCGTCGTGCCACCATAAGCTTACAAGGCTTGCCAAAATGCCCGTAATAATATAGCAGGCAGCATATTTTACGCTTCCTAAAACAGGCTCAAGAAACATGCCTGCGAATATAAGCGCCACCATGTTTGATACTACATGCATAAGGCCGCCGTGTATAAAAATGCTTGTAAGTACCCGCCACCAATCACCTTGCAATATATAAGGTTTATAGTTTGCGCCCCAGCTTAAAAGATCCTGCGGCTCGAATGAAATAACACCCAAACCTGCAAACACCATTATAATATAAATAAGCAGGTTGCTGTCAACTAACAGCGGCGTAATAAAAAAATTTTTGCGCGGTAATAAAAAAAGTAAAGTCTCATTGGGTTTCTTATCCGCCGCAGGTCTTTTTTCATTAAATTTTTTCAGGGCAGTTTCATCAACAGCAGGTATCAATATCATTATGCACCATATAAATGCACCAATTGCAAACGTGCCAAATACCCAGGGCAGTTTATTGCCATTTCGGTCAGCAAAAGGTGTAAACCTCGGTTCCAGGAAGATCAGGCTCTTATCTCCGCTACTGCCTCCTGCCTTATCTATAGCGTGCTTATAGCCGTTTCTGTTACTGGTTAAGCCAATACGGTCAACATAGGTAAATGCATTTAAATCTGTGTTATTAAAGTTCGCCATAGTTTCCCGGTAAAATGTATGTTCTTTATCCAGCTTTTCCTGTTTACTGTCATGGTTGCTTATGGTTTTGGTATAATGCGCACATACCCATGCTACGGTGCTATAAACTGAAGGCTCGTCAATACTGCCAATTAGAGTAACCGTAGTATCGCCTGTTTGCTGTGGCATCAGCCGTTTCGTT
>Ga0206806_1022_pt1 | contig 45212 bp, 24 predicted proteins | sample Alteio_BWOrgCont_60_FD_152911 | JGI IMG/M metagenome (GOLD analysis project Ga0206806, IMG submission 152911) | Enriched cells from forest soil in Barre Woods Harvard Forest LTER site, Petersham, Massachusetts, United States -... | ecosystem: Environmental > Terrestrial > Soil > Temperate forest >... | reverse complement strand
ATTATAAATGAGATAGCAACGAGTATTACAAACTCTTTTGAAAGCATACCCCATAAATTAAATATTGATGCCCCCAGTATTTTTCTCACCCCAATCTCTTTTGTACGTTGCTCAGCCACAAACGATGCAAGGCCAAACAACCCAAGACATGAGATAATAATGGCAAGGGCCGCAAAAAAACCAGCAAGCTTTCCAACCCTTTCCTCATCACTAAATTTTCTTGCATAATCATCATCAACAAACTGGTAGCTAAATGGCTGGTCCGGGTTAAATTTTTTAAACACAGGTTCTATCTTGTTTATCGCTTCACTGGCGCTTACGTTTGGGTTTATTTTTAGTATAACCACATTGCCCTGGCCTGATTGTAATCCATAAATTATAGGGTTTACTTCGTCATAAGGCGATTGCATCACCATATTTTTAATAACGCCAATTACTTTAAATGGTTGCCCAAACCTGGTTATAGTTTGGCCTACCGGGTTTTTTAACTGCATAAAATGTATTGCCGCCTCATTAAAAATAACAGCCGAAGAATCTGACAGGAAATTTCTTGAGAAATCGCGCCCTTCGCTTATTTCCCATCCAACGGTTTTACCATAATCGTATGAACATGATACGGTGCCAAAATCAGTTGACAGGTTGGGGTCTTTGCCCGGCCAGCTTACGCCGCTGGTGCTTCCATTTATACCTGTTGTTGAACTACCTGACTCTGCAACTGAAACGATAGCACTGGTTTTAAGCAATTCATCTTTTACTGCATTAAGATGATCGTGAACAGCAGAACTTATTTGTGGAACAGAAACAAGGCCGGCCCTGCTGTACCCAACCGGCCGGTTTTTTGCAAATTGTATTTGCCTGTAAACAACAACAGTGCTTATAATTAAACTAACGGATATTGTAAATTGCATAACCACCAATACTTTTCGCGGTAACGCAGCGTAACGGCCTGCTTTAAAAGTGCCTTTTAAAACTTTAACGGGTTCAAAAGATGAAAGATAAAATGCGGGGTAGCTACCAGATACCAACGCCGTAATAATTATAAAAGCCAATGCAAGCAGCCAAAATGCCGCATTACCCCAGGGCACCGACATTTGCTTATTTGATACTTCATTAAACAGGGGCAAAGCCAGCTCAACCAACCCAAGCGATAAAATAAACGCAAATGCTACAGTCAACAACGATTCATTAAAAAACTGTATTATTAACTGGCTGCGCAACGAGCCTACAGTTTTTCGAATACCCACTTCCTTCGCCCGCTTCTCACTGCGTGCGGTGCTAAGGTTCATAAAGTTTATACACGCCAACAGCAACACAAATGCGCCAATAATACCAAACATCCAAACATATTGTATTGCACCACCAGTATTCAGGCCGCTCCTGTACTCGGCATATAAATGCCATTTACTCATAGGCTCAAGAAACAGTGCCGGCTTCTTTTTCGCAAGTTGCGGGCTTACTTTTTTCAGTTTAGCATCCCTTATGTTGGCGTTTATGGCAGCTATATTTGCATTATTGTTAAGTTGTACATACAGCGTGGTAAAATTTGGGCGCCATGGGTCCTGGAATGTTTTTATCCCATTTGAATCGTTGGCAAATATTTCCCAGGATGCAACAAAACTTAAATCGGCAAACTCACAGTTGGTTGGAAAATCTTTAAAAACACCCGCTACCTTAACTGTATATTGATTATCAATTTTAATTATTTTATTCAGAGGATCTTCACTTCCAAAAAATGATCTTGCAGCCGACGCAGATATTATAGCGGATTCAGGATCATTAAGACCACCACTGCCATGCAGTATTTCAAAGCCAAACATACCCGGCATTTGCTTTTCATAAAAGCCGCCGTCTTTCGTCAGTTTTTTATCATTATAGGCAACCATGTGGCTGCCAATGTTTGCCCCCATGGCAACTGTTTTAAAATTGTTTCCATAATTTCGCCGCAGTTCGTCTGCCAGCGGGTAGGGAACATTCTTCCAGGTTTGCACTTCGCCATTGTTGGTTACATTTTGAATAACCCTTGCGATGTTATTATATTGATTGAAATTTTTATTAAACGATAATTCATCATGCATCCATAAACCAATCAATATTGTTACAGCTATGCCAAGTGACAACCCGGCAATGTTGATGAAGGAATGAACCTTATTTTTTATAAGGCTGCGGAAAGCTGTTTTCAGATAGTTTTTAATCATATAACATCCTCCTCTAACTGTACCCCAAAAAGGGTTTGAAAGTGTTTTATTTTATAATTAATTAAAGAGATTCATTTGTTTTACATTCCCGTCTTCACTTCTCGCTTTCTTACTCCGTCCTCAAACTCTTTACGGGATTGGCAACTGCAGCCTTTATTGCCTGGTAACTTATCGTAGCCAATGCAACTACCACAGATAATATGCCTGCTATTGCAAATACCCACCACTCAATATTTATGCGGTATGCAAAATCTTCCAGCCATTGGTGCATAATATAGTATGCCACAGGTGAGGCAATTACAAATGCGATGATTATAAGTTTTATAAAATCTTTTGATAGCAGCAGCACAATGTTTGAAACGGATGCACCCAATACTTTACGCACGCCAATTTCTTTTGTACGCTGCGCTGTGGCGAAAAGAGATAACCCAAGCAATCCGAGGCAGGCAATAAAAATAGCGAAGCCGGCAAATATGCCGAAGGCCTTACCAAACAACTGGTCGTTTTTATACTGTTCATTAAATTTATCGTCAAGAAAATAATAGTCGTACAGGTTGCCAGGGAAATATTTGGTATAAATTGTTTTTATTGCCGCAATCGTGGATGCTGCATCTTTGGCATTAACTTTTATAGATATAGGATTGTATGTGCCATAAGTAGGCAGCATCACTGTTGGTTCCAAAGGATAGCGCAGCGATTTTTGATGATAGTCGTTTATCACGCCTATAACATTCCACTTATTGCCATACATCGAAATAGATTTACCAATAGCACTGGTATTTGATGCAAAACCAAGCAATTTAACAGCAGACGCGTTTATAAGGATATTATGAAGCTTGCTAAAGTCAGCATTATAGTCGGCTTTTGAAAAATTTCTGCCCGCCAGTAACTTTATACCATATACTTTAAGAAACTCATCATCAGCGCCTGTATTTCTTACCGTATAGTGATTACCGCTGTTATCATCTGACCGGTGTACATTAAAGGCGCGCCCCAATTCATCGCCGGCTACGCGGTTTGATGTTGTTGCACCCATCACACTGCTTATTTGCTTTACTTCTTCTTTAAAACTGTTTGTTCTTGAAATAAAAGAGGAATCAAAATCCATAAGCATGGGCGGCTTTATAATAAGCACCTGGTCAATGTTCATTCCAAGGTCCTGCCGGTTCATAAATGTTATTTGCTTATATACTACAAACGAGCCGATTATTAAGGCAACTGTTATAGCAAATTGGCCTATTACCAATCCTTTACGTAAAAAGATACCCTTTTTTGAAGAAGTGAACTTACCTTTTAACACCAATATAGGCCTGAAAGAAGACAAAACGAATGCAGGATAAAAGCCGGAAATAAAAATACCGGCAAGCATTAAGGATAGCAAACCAATAGTTATGCTATATCCGCCAAGGCTTTTTTGCAGCAGGTAAGAAAAAGATAATTTATGCTGTATAAGTGCATTAAAAGCAGGCTGTAAAACAAGTACCAGTATAACACCCAATATCAAAGCTATAATATTAATTAAAAAAGATTCTGTAAGAAATTGGCGTATCAACTGGCCCTTGGTAGCACCTGTAACCTTGCGTACACCAACCTCCCTTGCCCTTTCGGCCGAACGTGCTGTTGAGAGATTTATATAGTTAACCCAGGCAATAACAATAATAAACACTGCTATTATCAACAAGCCCCAAACTACAGTGGCACTGCCTGTTTTGCCAATTTCGTATTCAAAGTCTGAATAAAGATGCGCTTTGGCAAGCGGTTGCAGGTAAAACTTTTCTACACTGCCCGATACTTTATTACCCTGGAAATATTTTTGACTAAATACGCCAAACTTGGCCTGCAGTGCTTTATAATCAGTACCATGCCTTAGTTGGATATAATGCCAGAAATCAGAATCGGTAAAATCATAATCCGATTGTGTATAGGGGTTTTTGCCTGTATACATTGTAATGTAAGAAGCCAGCATATCAAACTGCAGGTGCGAGTTTTCAGGCACATCCGCGCATACACCGGTAACCTTGTATGGTAACGAATCGCGGCCCATAATTATCGCCTTACCAAGTGCTGAAGAATAATCGTTGCGAACTCCAAAATATCTTTCGGCAGCCGATTGTGTTATAACAACGGTAAATGGTTCTTTTAAAGCAGTGTTTTGATCACCCGCCACCAACTGGTAACTAAACATGGTTAGAAAGGAGTTGTCAACCGCGGTTACCTGCTGATCGCCAAAACGCTTGTTATTGTATGTTATAATAGTACTGCCAAATGGCTCAACCCTGCTGTGGTTTATTACTTCGGGATAGTCGTTTTGCATTGCTTTGCTTATGGCCGAATAAGTAATGGTGCCATGTTGAATAAGCTTGCCATTTTGGTAGCGGTCATTATAAACCCTGTATAGATCGCCAACGTTTTTATTAAACTGGTCGTAACTCAGTTCAAAGTTTACATATTGCAATATAAGCAGGCATGCAGCCATACCTATTGAGAGGCCGATAATATTAATAAAGGAAAAAACCTTGTTTTTCCTCATATTACGCCAGGCGGTTGTTAGATAACTTTTTAGCATATAAATTCAGGTGTGTTTTATTTTTACTGTTTATAAAGTTCTATTCTGTCCTCAAACTCTTTACCGGGTTCGACAGCGCCGTTTTAATAGCCTGTACACTAACTGACAGCACTGCTATAAGTAATGCAAGCATGGCAGCACCAATAAATATCCAGGCTGTTATGCTTATCCTGTAGGCAAAATCCTCCAGCCATTTAGTCATTACCCACCCGGCGATTGGCGATGCAATAACAATAGCTATAACAACCAGTTTCAAAAAATCTTTTGACAGCAGTGCGGTAATTTGCTGCACAGATGCACCCAAAACTTTTCTTATACCAATTTCTTTTACCCGTTGTTCTGCAGTAAATGTGGCAAGGCCAAACAAGCCAAGCGCTGAAATGATAACGGCTATAATAGAAAATATTAAAATAAGTTTTGACGTTTTTTCATCGCTCTTATACAGGTTATTAAAACTGTCATCAAGAAAGTTGTATCCAAAAGGTTCCGTTGGTATAAATTTATTCCATACATCAGCCATGTTGCTTAACGCCCGGGGAATATTGCCCGGAGCAATTTTTACAAAGAAATAGGAGTCGCTGCCCTGGTTATTTTGTATTACAGCAGGGCCTATTTTTTCATGCATGCTTTTAAAATGAAAATCTTTTACAACGCCTATAACCTGCCCGGTATCCCCGCCATAAATAAAGCGCTGCCCTATAGTGGGTTTATGCATATTAAACATAGCCTCGGCAGTTTCATTAATTATATAACCATGATAGTCTTCCTTTCCCTTTCTAAACCAACGGCCGCTTTTTAATTGCAATTGGAATATTTTATTAAAATCCTCATCTACGCTTAAGCTGGCTATTGTCGGTTTAAATGCGGTATCCCTGCCGGCCCAATCTGCGTTGCCTGAGCTGCTATTACCAATGTTAACTATTTCTGACCCGCCTGTACACACCTGCGCAATACCAGGCTGCTTTTGCAGCTCATGTTTAATAGCACCAAAAAAAGCGGCTTGCGCGTCTGCATTTAAGTTTGCATAAGCTTTATACGGTACCGGCATAGATGCTACCTGCGCTATATTATAACCCGGGTTTGTTGCCTGTATAAAATTTAATTGCCTGTAGATAACTATTGTACCAATAATAAGCATTATTGATAACCCAAACTGGAAGATCACCAGTACTTTACGTATTGTGGCATCATTTACTTTTAATATGCTTTTACCTCTGAACACATTTAGTGGCTTGAAAGAGGACAGCAACAGTGCCGGGTATATGCCATTTAAAAATGTTGCAAACAGCAGGGTACCAATTAATATTTGCCACATTGAAACTGATGTTACCGGCAGCTGAAAATTTCTTTCGGTAATAGCATTAAATAAAGGCAGCAACAATTCTATTAATACCAGGCTTATAACCAAACACAGGATGCTGATAACGACAGATTCGGCAATAAATTGCAAGAACAAGTGTATTTTATCTGCACCAATTATTTTTCTTACACTAACTTCTTTTGCACGAAGGCTGGCCCTGGCTGTGGTTAAATTAACGTAGTTAATACAAGCAGTTATAAGTAACAACAACCCAAGTACGCCAAAAATGTAGGTTGTTTTTTTATTACCATGCGGCAGGCTTGATGATTGCAGGTCGGCCTCAAAATACATATCTTTTAAAGGTTCAAGGCTTACTGCGTCATTGTTGTTTTTCCTGCTGTTATTAACAAGGTTATTTAGCTTGGCGGCAACAATTGCAGGTGGCGTTTGGTTGCGCAGTTGCACAAATGTTATAAAGTTATAATTATGCCAGTTGTCATCATTTTTCTTTACGCGCGGGTTTGATGTGTAGCCATCAAGCTGCATCATCATATCAAATTGGAAGCTTGAATTTTGCGGGTTGTCTTTTACAACGGCCGCAACGGTGTAATTAACTGTATCAACCTTTATAACCTGGCCTACAGCGCCCGCATCGCCAAAATATTTTTTAGCTTTTGAGTCTGTTAGTATTATACTAAAAGGGTCGTGCGCAAAGTTGGCGGCACTGCCCTGCACAAAGTCGTAATGAAAGATATTAAACCAGCTTTTGTCAACCCAGGCGCTCGTTTTTTCTGCAAACAGCTTATTGTTTATAGTAAAGTTAATGCCACCGTAGCTATTTACTTTAACCATAGCTGTTTTTTCAATTTCAGGGATTACCCTTGCAGCAGCATCTGCTAATGGCAGCGGAGAGTGCTCCCAAACCCATGTTTCGGTTTTGCTTACTGCTATAGCATTGGTTACACGATAAATATTCTCTTTATTCGGATGATAATTATCAACTGTTACTTCGTTCTGTACCCATAAAAATATAAACACGGTTGCCGTCATACCAATTGACAATCCAAAAAGGTTTATAAAGCTTATGATCTTATTCTTTAAAAGGTTACGAAAAGCTGTTTTAAAAAAATTTTTATACATGTTGTTGGTTTATCGTTGTTGGTTTCTTTATATGCCGATGTCGCCGTTGGTTTTTGCTATAGGCTTATATTCGTTTAACTCCCACTCACTCTGTTCTCAAGCTCTTTACAGGATTAGCAACAGCTACCTTTATTGCCTGTGCGCTTACTGTAAGTAATGCAATAAGCACCGATATTACACCGGCTAAAGCAAATACCCACCAGCTTATACCTGTACGGTAGGCAAACCCAGACAGCCAATTGTTCATTGCCCACCACGCAACCGGAAATGCAATTATAGCCGCCGCAATTACTAATACTATAAACTCCTTTGATACAAGATTTATTATTTGCCCAACATTGGCGCCTAATACTTTTCGTATGCCGATTTCCTTTGTGCGGCGCGCTACTGTTAGTGTAGCAAGGCCAAACAAACCAAGGCATGCAATTAAAACAGATAAAGTGCTGGCAATTTTTACTATTGTACTGCTTTTCTGTTCTTCCTGGTATGCTGCCGCCAGCGATTCATCCAAAAAGTGGTACTCAAAATCCTGAGCCGGGGACACTTTTTGCCATGCCTGCTTTAATAAATTCATTCCTGCTGTTATATTTCCCGCTTTTAACCTTACTGAAATACGCGGCTGGGGTGAAAGCGCAAATGATACATCCTGGCTTTGCCGCATTATTGTATCACCGTTCAGGGCAAGTACCAGCGGCTTTATTTCTTCATGCAGCGATTCATAGTTAAAGTCTTTCATCACGCCAATTATACGCTGTGTGTACCTCCCGAACGTTTTGCCCACAGGGTTTACAAGGCCATACTCTTTTACAAATGCCTCGTTTACTATTATGCTGTTGTTATAATCTGCAATATTTTCTTGTGAAAAGCTTCTGCCCTGCAGCATTTTTATATTCATTGCTTGTACAAAGCCGGGCTGTACCTGGTTAAATTGAAAACTGTGGTACGCCTTTTTTTCATCTGCATAACCAAGCGTTGCCCATTGATTTTCAGCCAGGCTAAAAACAGAAGTGGTAACATCTGCCACTTCCGGGTATTTTAGCAGTTCGGTTTTATACAGCTTCGCCAAAGCAAATCCATCGTTTCTTGATTTATTCGTTGGTACAATTACAACATGCTCTTTGTTATAACCGATATCTTTTGTTTGAATGTAATTCATTTGTTTGCTCACAATAATTGTACAGATGATCATTACTATAGATACCGCAAACTGCCCGGTTATCAGGCTTTTTCTTAAAAACCCGGCGTTGCTTTTTAAATTCAATTTGCCCTTTAACACCTCAACCGGGTTAAAGCCTGATAAAATAATGGCCGGGTAAATGCCTGCAATTAATGCTATGACACCAGCCAGTAATACACAAAAAGCTATAAATAAAGGGTCAAAATATAATACCAGGTGCCTGTCAATGAGTGTATTAAACGGTTGTAACAAAAGCCATGCTAATACAAGCCCTAAAACAAATGCTATCACTGTCACCAAAAGCGCCTCACCCCAAAATTGTTTTATCAATTGCGTTCTTTCGGCACCCATAGCCTTTCTAACGCCTACTTCAAGCGCCCTTGTTGTTGAACGGCCAATTGAAAGGGTGATAAAATTTATACAGGCAATCAGTAAAATAAGCACGCCGATTGTTGACAATATGTAGGCATATTTAGGATTACTAACAGCCGAGTTGCCACCAGGCAGGCTGGTATCTAAATGAATTTTTGTAAGGGGCTGCAGGTGAATATCATATTGCTCAGACCCGTAATTTGCTCCCAATTGCTGTTTCATCATACCGGGGAATTTCTTCTCGAGGCTGGCAGCGTTCACCTTATCGCCCAGCAATACATAAGTCTCATTAAATACATTAAACCAATTGGTAAACATTCTTGGGCGGAACAAATATTTCGCATTACTGTATGATATGAGTATATCGTATTTTATGCTTGATTCTTCAGGTGCTTTTTTTGCAATACATGCGATTGTGAATGGTATTTTATCATCCCCCATCTGCAGCTCAATGCTTTTTCCAACGGCATCTTCGTCACCAAAATACTTTTTTGCTACTTCTGGTGTAATAATAGCATTATTTTGTAATGGGAAAGGATTAAGCGGGTTGCCCTTCAGCAACTTAAAATCGAATATGGAGAACAGGGATGAATCGACCATAGTAATATTCTCGTTAAAAGAATTATCACCATGTTTCAGCAAAGTATTAAATGCATAAACCCTGCATGAGGCCTCTACTTCAGGGAAGGTAGTTTTAAGTGCACCCGCCAGCGGCAGCGGGGTAACAGTATTTAAGAATTCCCGGCCGTCAGCTTTTTCATATTGCCATACACGATAAATACGATTTGCTTTTGCATTAAATTTGTCGTAACTAAATTCGCTGCGTACAAACAGCATAATAAGCACACAGCACGTAACACCTGTGGCCAGGCCGATAATATTTATGGCAGTGTATGCCTTATACCGTAATAAAAAACGTACAGCGACTTTAAAATAATTTTTCAGCATATAGAAGCTTTTGTGTTTGAGTTTTGTGATTTTGATCGTTGGCTAATTTATTCAGTCCTCAAATTTTTTACCGGGTTTGCTGTTGCTGCCTTTATAGCCTGGAAACTTATAGTTAGCAGTGCTATACCCATTGTTGCACATATTGCCAGCCCAAGCATCCACCAATGCAGTTGAATGTGGTAAGCAAAGGCTGTTAACCAATGCCCGCTTAAATAAACACTTATGGGCAGCGCAATTATAAAAGCAATGGCAATAAGTACTACTATTTCTTTGGCAACAAGGCTAATAATGCTGGTAAACCCGGCACCCAATATTTTTCTTACACTAATTTCTTTCGTTTTTTGCTGTACGCTAAATATGGTAAGACCAAACAAGCCCAGGCAGGCAATAGCAATGGCAAGCCCTGCAAACCAACCTGTTAATTTTTCTATAATCAATTCACTTTTATACTGTCTTTCAAAGGTTTTATCCATAAACTCATATTCAAACGGGTAGACCGTGTTGTACTTGCGGTTTAGCTGTGCAAGCAGGTTTAAAGCAGTTGGTGTTTTACCGGCAGCAACCCTAACAAGCGTATAGCTATATCCTTCCGGCTCAGTGGCAAGGTGAAGTATAAATGGCTGAATAGCGGTATGCATTGACGTTAAATGAAAATCTTTTACCACCCCAACAATCCTGTGGTCCTTTTTCCAAAAGCTTATCGTTTTGCCAACGGGGTTTTTCATATTCATACGCCTTGCAGCTTCTTCATTTATAATCACGCTGTTACTATCAGCAAATGCTGGCGCAAAATTTCTGCCGGCCGCAAATTGCAGTTGCATTGTTTTGGTATAATCGTAGTCAGTAAGCGCAAAAAAGAACTCTGTTACCTCATTTGGATTTTTTCCTGGCCAAAAAACACCACCTGTTGACTCTTCGATCTCACCGGGCGGTTGGCTGGCGAAAGACACATTTTCTATACTTGCAGATTTTTTAAGCTCATCTTTGTACGCCTGCAGGTGCGGTATCATCCCTTTTTCAAGTGGTAAAACAACAAGATTGTCCCTATTATAGCCCTGGTCTTTTGTTTTTAAATAATTTATCTGGAAGTAAATAACCATCATACCTATTATAAGCACCACAGACATGCCAAACTGAAGCACAACAAGGCCTTTACGCAAAAGCACATCAGATAATTTAAATTTTAATGCGCCTTTTAAAATTCTCACAGGTTTAAAAGATGACAGGAAAAATGCCGGGTATGTACCAGCCATGGCCGTTGTTATACATAAAATGCCAGCAAGCAATAACCATGAAGATGCTTTACCAAAATCAAGCACTATATCCTTACCTGTAACTGAATTAAACAGCGGCAATAACCAATATGCCGCTAAAACCGCAAGCGACAGTGACAAAAATGTTATGGCAAATGCTTCGCTCATAAACTGGGTGAACAGGTGTAATTTACCAGCTCCTACAACTTTTCTAACTCCAATTTCTTTAGCCCTTTTTATAGCCCTTGCGGTTGAAAGGTTTGTAAAGTTTATACAGGCAATTGTAAGTATTAAGATAGCTACCCATGTAAATATTTTAACGTACTCAATGCGGCCGCCGTCCTGCACGCCGTTTGTAAATGATGAATACAGGTACGCATCGCTAAATTTTTGCAGGAAGAGTGTAATATTCGATCCCGGCTGTTTTTGCGCTATAAAGTTTTTAATTTTATTAGTTACTGTTAACGCATTTACGTTGGGCTGCAATTGAATATATGTGCGGGGCCATTGGTTGCCCCAGTCAAGTGCCCAATCATTCTCTTTCAAAAAAACGCTGTAAGGCAACAGCAGGTTAAACTGTATAGATGAATTACCCGGCACATTATCCAGCACACCTGCAACACGAAAATTTGTTTTGTTGTTTAGCCGTAATGTTTTGCCAACTACATCGGTGCTGCCAAAAAATGCATTGGCCACATCTTTTGTTATAACCATATCTTCCGGAGAGGCAAGCAGTGCTTTTACATTACCTTTTAGCAGTGGGAAACTGAATATTTTAAAAAAATCAGTGCCGGCATAGCTTACGGAGTACCGCAGTGATTTGTTGTTTGCCTGCAGCAATACTGTGCGACTTACTGACATACTTACGGCAGCTTTTACTTCCGGTATTTCTTTTGCAAGTGCATCTGCTAAAAGGCCCGGAGTTGAGGGGGTGGCATCAAGTTTACCGTCATATTTTTGCAGTTCCATCACACGGTACAGGCTTGCGTTGTTTTGGTGAAATTTATCAAAACTCCGCTCGTTTTGTACCCATAACATGATCAATATAGTACAGGTAACACCCAACGCAAGGCCGCCGATGTTAATAATGCTGAATGCCTTGTTGGTTGCTAATGCACGCCATGCTGTTTTAAAATAGTTTTTTATCATAGCTACTCCCTGCTCCAATGCACAGAAGGGTTTGCAAGAGCGTTTTATTTTTGGTTTTGGTTAAACAGTTTACTAAAATATCCCAACGTTGCAAATCATCACAGTCACCTTTTATGCGATTTCACCATTTTATTTTTGCTTCCCTCTTCCTACTCCGTTCTTAAATTCTTTACCGGGTTAGTTAATGCAGCTTTTATAGCCTGGAAACTTATTGTTGCCAGCGCTATAAACATTGCCGCAAAAGTGGTAATTGCAAACACCATCCAGCTAATACCTACCTGGTATGCAAAATTTTGCAGCCACTTGTTCATTATCATCCATGCAAACGGTGAAGCAATTATTACAGCAATACCAACAAGTATTAAAAAATCTTTTGAAAGCAACGCTACAATATTTGTTGTACTTGCGCCCAGCACTTTGCGCACTCCAATTTCTTTTATGCGCTGCTCTGCGCTAAACGTTGTAAGCCCAAACAACCCAAGGCATGATATAAGTATTGCGACCGCCGTAAAATATCCCACAATAGACGACAGGTGATTTTCAGCCTCATAGTTTTTTTGAAAATCTTCATCTAAAAAGCTGTATTCAAATGGCTCGTTAGGATTAAGTTTATGCCATGAATTTTTTACCGCCGTTAAAACAGGTGTTAAATCTCCCGGCTTCGCGTGTATTATCATATAGTTGTAGCCACCTCCTGCGTTTAACTGAAAACCATACGGTGTAATTGGCAGGTGTAAATCTTCGTAATGAAAATCTTTTACTACGCCCACCACCTGGTAGTTGATTTGCTTACCTCTAAAATCAAAATACACTTTATTACCAACTGCCTCCCTGGCATTTTTAAAGCCAATATCTTTTATTGCTGATTCGTTTAAAATAATTGCATTGGTTGTATCGCCCTGAAAATCGCGGGAGAATAAGCGGCCTGCTACCGGTTGTATACCAAGTGTATTAAGAAAATCATAGTCAACATAATTCATACGTGAACGCTTTGCTTCGTTCATTGATTGTCCTTGTTTGTAAAGCAGGTTATCGGCTAAATTACTAATGCCCGGGTAAAAGGCAGATGCGCCTACATTTTGTATAGAACTTTGGTTGCTTAAGTCAGCTTTAAATGCTGTATAGATATTTTTTGCAGTTTCGCTGCGCAAGGGTACCACAATTTGCCTGTCTTTATCAAAGCCGAGGTCCGTTGAACGCAGGTAGTTCATTTGGTTTGAAATAACAACCGAGGCAATAATCAATATAATTGAAATAATAAATTGCACAACTACCAATACTTTACGCGGCAGCGCGGCCAAACGCCCTGCTTTAAAAGTACCTTTTAAAACCTTTACAGGTTTAAATGACGACAGGTAAAAAGCTGGATAGCTGCCCGCAAGCAGGCCTGTAAAAAGTGAAAGACCGAGGAATGCGGCTATAATATTGATATTGCCTGTTAAAGACAATGAGAGTTGTTTACCTGAAACCTCGTTAAAAGCAGGTAATAAAAGCCATGTAATGCTTAGCGCAAAAACAAATGCAACAAGGCTCATAATAACCGATTCTCCCAAAAATTGCCTGATCAGTGATTTTTTTTCGGCACCAAGCACTTTACGTATACCTACCTCGGCCGAACGTTTTGTTGAACGTGCCGTTGAGAGGTTCATAAAATTTATACAAGCTATAAGTAAAGTGAACAGGGCAATACTGGCCAATATATACAGGTATTTTACACTAATAGGCTGAGTAACATTTTGCGGCACTACGGAGCTAAGATGAATATCAGGCAGTGCAGTTAAAAATTGTCTTTTTGTAAAGCCCATGGCCTTTAGATCTTTCCCAGCATATTTATCTATAAATGCAGGAAAACGCGATTCAATATTTTTGAAATTGCCACCTGGTTTTAACTGCACATAAGTATAATACATGTTATTAGTCGCAAGGTCGGTGCCGGCTCTCTTCATGTATTGCTCAATATTGCCACCCAGCATACCTATAAAAAATCTGCCATCTATATGCGATGGCTTATTGACAGGCCTGAAAACACCTGTTACAATGCAGTCGTGGTCGCCGTTGGTACTGCTGCTCACGTGTATCATTTTATTAACAGCAGGTTCATTGCCGAATATCTTGCGTGCTATTTCTTCGGATAGTACAATAGTGTTGGGATTGTTTAACGCTGTAACAGCATTACCCTCAATAAAATTGTAGGTGAACATGCGGAAGAAAGTGGAGTCTGCCATGTAACCGTGCGGCTCATAAAAAGATTTTGGCTCACCTCCATTTTTATCCCGGTATTGCAGTAATGTTTTACTGTCAGAAAAAAGGCCAACAAGTCTTGTGCTTTGTTCAATTTCAGGAAACTCGTGCTGCATGGTTTGCCCCATTGCCGCAGGTGTAACAGCCATAGGCTTTTCCTGACCCTGTAAAATAAAAGTTGTACCCACCTGGTACAATACATCTTTTTTCTGCTGGTAATTATCGTAGTTAACTTCGTTTATTATGTAGAGCGTTATCAGCATGCAGCATGCAAGTCCTACTGATAACCCGATGATATTGATAATGGAAAAAACCTTGTTGTTTCTAAATTTCCTCCAGGCAATTTTGAAATACGTGGTAATCATGGTCTTTACTTTAAACGGGCAGTATAATTTTATTGGCGAAGTGGCAAAAAAATCCAACTAATACATAGTGGTGAACAACGCCTATGCCATCCCCGCAACTAATTGTTTACAAGCTGGTTAGGGATATATTACAACCACAAGTGTACGAAAACGAACACTTTTTGTACGAAACTGGACGTACGCTGTTAATGTTTAACTACCATTGCCGTTTACTTTAACATTGGTAACCAATATTGAACTATATTCTTCTTTTAACAGTTCTTTTATAACGGCGCTGCCATTTTATAAGTTTATAAGTACAAGTGGTGCTTTATTTGATAAACATTCACTTTGCGAAACCTATATTATAAACACTAATTAACCTAAGTATGAAAAGCATTTTTCAGCGGAGGGCTAACATTCGTTTAGCCGGTATTGCAGCCATTGCGTCTTTAATGGTTTCTGAAGGAACGGGTTGTAAGAAAGACAACACAAGTTCGAACCCCTCAACAAGTACATATGCAGAAGTGAAACTTGTATCTGATCAAAGCAGTTCGGGCGCAGCACAAACCGACCCCAATCTTGTTAATCCCTGGGGCATTGCTATTGGCGGTACGGGGGCCTTTTGGATCTCAGCTAACGGCACGGGAAAATCAACTGTTTATGACAGGACCGGCGCTACGCTTTTGGCGGCAGTTACTATTCCAGGCATAGGCGGCGGCGGCACGCCTTCAGGGGTCGTTTATAACAGCACGTCTGACTTTTCAATTCCCTTGCTGGGGCAAACAAGCAAATTTATTTTTGCAACCGAAAGCGGTACTATAGCGGCCTGGAGTTCAACCGGAACAGCTATTACCGTAGCAGACAGGTCAGAAGCGGGGGCTGTGTACAAAGGGCTAACTATAGCCAACGACGGAACAGCCAATTTTATTTACGCGGCCGATTTTAAAAACGGCAAAATAGATGTATACGACCATGCATTTGCGTATGTAACAAGCGGCAAACCCTTTAGTGACCCTTCTATCCCTTCAGGATTTGCACCTTTTAATATCCGCAATATTAACGGCATGCTGTATGTAACTTACGCCATGCAAAAAGGTCCGGATAACCATGATGATCAAAGTGGTGCGGGTAATGGATATATAGATATTTTTAAAGCGGACGGTACACTTGTTAGCCGCTTTTCATCACAGGGCAGTTTAAATTCTCCGTGGGGTATTGCAGCAGCGCCGTCAACTTTTGGCCTGGGACAAAACACTATACTTATTGGTAATTTCGGTGACGGCCACATTAATGCTTTTGGCAGCGATGGAACCTTCCTGGGTGCTTTAAAAGATTCAAGCGGCGGTACCATTGCTATTGATGGCTTGTGGGACATTACCTTTCCTGTAAACGGCCAACCTTCAGGCGATCCTAACCAGTTATTTTTTACTGCAGGAACCGATGACGAAGCACATGGTATGTTTGGCTATATAAAACAACGATAAAAAGATTTTATAAACGTTCATTTATAGGAGTTAGCAATGCAATAAGCCTGTTATTAATTAACGGGCTTATTGCATTTTTATTCATAATACTTTTTCATTACCTAAAATCATCATTCATCTCACCAGCACAAAACTTCCCTTAATTGAATGTGTTTCGTCCTGCAGGTCTTTATAAATAATGTAATAAATAAAAGTGCCTGTTGGCTGCAGCCTGCCTTTTATAGTTCCATCCCAGCCTTTGGATGCATCACCAGTCGAAAAAATTCTTTCACCAAAACGGTTATACAGTGAAAAATTAATAAGCTTTTGATGGTTCATGTTTGGTATATGGTAAACATCGTTTAGTCCATCGTTATTTGGAGTAAAACCCGTAGGCATATATATAGGCAATGTGCAGGTTTTGTAAACTATCAATGTGTCTGACGCGGTTGTACATTGGTCTGTTACCTGCACTGTATAAATTCCCTCATTATAGATCTTATATACAGAATCTGTTGAGCCATTTTGCCACAGGTACTGTACATGCTGCGGAGCATAAGACAAAGTGTAGGTTAGGCCCTTATTATCCTGCAAACAGGTATCATCACCCAATGAAATTTTCAATGGTTGTTTTACATACAGGTTTGTATATATTACACTGTCGCAACCTGTGTTTGATTTTAGAACATTTATATATAAAGAAGTTGAATCAACCAGTTTTCCGCCCGGCAAGGCATAAGAGTTGCCTTTACATATAGCAATATTGTTTTGCACAGTTGTATCGCGGCAGCAAGTTGCTTTATAACAGTCTATTTTTTGATTGGGAAGAAATAAAATAGCATAAACCGGTACCTTAGATGTTTTGCCGTTGAATTGGGTTGAATTAATAATTTGCGTGGAAAAATAACTATAATCTGCTTGTGAGTTTATTATGGATAATTGATAGTTTGACGAACACTGTGTGTTGCCTTCGCCGTCCGTTTGTATAATATAAGCCTGCTCATGTATGGGTGATGGATAATCAAACTTAAGCGAGGCGGCTATATTAAATTGGTTATTGAAATAAAAAGCATTTGGGTTGAATATATAAGCATCCGGGTTTAGCGAACTAAACCTGTGAACTTCTTCAATACGCGAGGTATCCTTTAGTTTAAATAATACAGGGTCAAGCGCCCTTCCATCAGTTAAAAGGCCAACAAATACATCTTCATCAAACTCCGTTGAAGTATTTTCTATATGCCATAAAAATGGAAATTTTGTATTAAGTGTAAACTTTTTAGACCATTTCACGTTCCCATCTTTATCAGTTTGAAAAATCCCAAATACACCATCCTGGTTAATAAATGTATAAAGACGAATATCGCCATTTGGCAGCTCTTTGCCAGCAATAGGGTAAATATCGCCTACCTGTTGCCATATACTGTTGCCATCAAATGAACTAAGTTTAACCATATATTCCCTGCTATTATTATGGTTAGGCCCGTACCCCTGGTACCCTACAAAAATAAAATTGCTGTCGTTCAAGGGTATTAAGGTAACAGGCACAGACAATTCATCCTGCAAAACAAACTCTTTTGTCCACTTCACTTTACCATCATTGCTTACTAGTATAATATACGGGTGCTTTCTTCCAATTTTAAGAAAGTTGCCAAAGTCGTCTGTTTGGTAATCGTAAAAAACCTGCCCCGATACAGCATAGTCGCCATTTTTAAGGGCTACTATTTTACTTAAGTCACTGTACTCCCTGCCGGCATCAAGGGCCCAAACAATATCGCCTTCACCATTTATTTTAAACATCCAGCCTTCACCATCATACAACCCCGAATAGCTTTTGCTCATTCCAACCGCAATAACGCCACCATCCGGAGTTGCAACAATATCCATTATATCATCAAATCTTGAATAGCCGTAACGCTTACTCCATAATACAGTCCCCCTTTTGTTCGTTTTTATAATAACAGCATCCTGTTTAGAAAATTGCACCTCGGGGTGTATAACAGTATTGGTTGCTATAAAAACATTGCCGCCAGGGTCTGCAACAGCTTTTTCGGCCGGAGAAGTATAAGTATTATCAAACCAGTATGCACGCTGAAAGCTGGCAGTATCACACGTTTGGGCTTGTGATGGTACAATGCAGCAAAGTAAAAAAATTATATAAACTATTTTTTTTGGCATACCCGGGTTTAGCTGAGGCGAATTGGGTTTACAAATTTAAACATTCTGGCTGACAAACATTATTGAGACTTCACGCGCAGTTACAAATGCAAAAGCCCCGCATAAACGGGGCTTAGCAAGTTATTGAATAACTTTTGGCGGTGTTACTCGCTTCGTAATGCTGTTACCGGGTTGCTTATAGCTGCTTTTATTGATTGGTAGCTTACTGTAACAAGTGCGATAATAACTACCAGCAGGGTGGCAAATAAAAATATCCAACCGTTTATGGCTATGCGGTAAGGATAGTTTTCCAGCCACTTGCTCATTGCCCACCATGCGCCGGGTGCTGCAATTACCGCTGAGAGCATTACAAGCTTTAAAAAGTCGTTTGAAAGTTTGGTAACAATGCCCTGTACGGATGCGCCAAGCACTTTGCGTATACCAATTTCCTTTTTACGCCTTTCAGCAGATAAAGTTGCAAGACCAAACAACCCAATACAAGAAATAAATATAGTAAGTATAGCGCCAAACGTTACTATCTGTTTCCATTTGGCTTCTTTATCGTATTCTTCTGCGTTGCTGGCATCTTTAAATGTGCTTTCATAAGGCTTAAAGGGATACAGTTTTTTGTATGTGCTTTCGATATAATTAAGTGCATCAGCCGTATGTCCGTCTTTTATTTTTATAAAAATATCACCGTAAGGGTATTGCGGGTTCATGCTAAGCAACTGGCCCGGTATTTTTTCAGTAAGCGGCAAAAAGTTATAATCTTTCACCACACCAATTACAGTATATTTTTTATTGTTATAAAAAAAGTCAACTACCTGGCCGATGGGGTTTTTCCAACCTGCATCTTTTACAAACGACTCATTCACCAGCACGCTTTGCCCACTGTCGGATATAAACTGTTTTGAGAAGTTGCGCCCTTTAACCATTTTTATTTCAAAAAGCGACAGGTAATCTTCATCAACATGTTTTATATCAAAATGTATTTCCTGGTTGCCATTTACATGCGCCAGTGTGCCCCAGCGGCCCCCCTGGTCTGCTGTTACGCTTTTAATTAATGAGCTTTTTAAAAGCTCTGCTTTCAGCGTCGCTAACTTATCGCTTGGCAAATCGGCTTTTACAACTGCCACATTTTTATCGTTGTAGCCAAGGTTGTAATGCATGAGGTAGCTAAACTGCGAATAGATGGTTATAGTTGCGGTAATAAGAAATGTTGCCAATGTAAATTGCAGCACCACCAGCCCTTTTGAAAGATAATTTTTACCTGCAAATTTTTGGCGGTTGTATAAACTCTGCACCGGGTTAAAGCCTGACAATACCAAAGCCGGGTAAAAACCTGCCAGCAAGCCTGTAACAATAAATATGGACACATAGCCAGCAACCAGTTTTACATCAAAAAGGTAAGAAAATGCCAGCGCTTTATTTGCGAGTGTATTAAAGAATGGCAGCGCAAGCAGAACCAACCCTATTGCTAATAAAAAAGCAATGAAACTTAATATAAATGATTCGCCTAAAAATTGTGCAATAAGTTGCTTGCGTTGGCCGCCTATTACCTTACGTATGCCAATTTCCTTAGCTCTTTTAAGTGAGCGCGCAACCGTAAGGTTTACAAAGTTTATGCAGGCGATGAGCATAATAAATAAAGCGATACCTGTAAGAATGTAAGAATACATAGGGTTGCTTGCATCGCTAAGGCCATTATCCGCGGGGTAGTCTGTGCTGGTATGCATTTGCAGCATGGGCTGTAGCCCATAGCGTATTTTATCTTTAAAGCCAAACTTATCCGCATCTTCTTTCAATTGAGCTGCGGCTTCGGTGTTAAATACCCTCGCCATTTTTGCTTCAGCAACTTTTGCATCAGCGCCAGGCTTTAATACAATAAAAGTGTTTAAAAAGAAATTAAGCCACTGGTTATCGTTATTACTGCCCGAGGCGATAAAAGGCAGCAGTATTTTTATTTTAACAGAGGAGTTTTGAGGTGCCTTTTTGGCTACGCCAGTTACTACAAACGTGCGAAATGTATCATTCACCTTCAAATCTAAGAATTTACCCAGCGCTTTTTGCCTGCCAAAATATTTTTCCGCCACCTCTTCAGACAGCACCAGCGAATGTTTATCCTTCAACGCTGTTTCCGGGTTGCCTTCCAGCAGTGGAAAAGTAAACGCAGAGAAAAAATTGCTATCGGCATACAACACTTCCTGGCTAAAAACTTCATTGCCTTGTTTTATGGTATAGTTGCCACTTTGTATCCTCACAAATTGTTCTATTTCCGGTATTTGTGCCTTAAATGTTGGGGCGGGTAAGGCGCCGGTGCTTGAGCCCTTATGCACCTCTCCCTGCGGGGTAATAAAATCAGCAGTTAGGTGGTAGATATTTTTAGCATTGTCGTGAAAGCGGTCGTAACTAAGCTCATCTTTTGCATATAAAAATATAAGCATGCAACAAGCTAATCCCACGCTAAGCCCTGTAATGTTGATGAATGAAAAAACCTTGTTGCGCCAAAGGTTTCTAAAGGCGGTTTTAAAGTAGTTTCTGAACATAAGGTTTATTAGTGTTTCAAAGCAAAGACGGCCAACGCCGCTGTCCAAAACTGTTATTAATATGAATTACCATTGTTTACTGGAGCAACTCTTTAAAGCATGTAATTGCGTGTGTTACCATTCTATTCGCTTCTTAACGCAGTTACAGGGTTGCGTACGGCCGCTCTAATTGACTGGTAGCTTACCGTTACAAGAGCAACAATAATTACAACCATGGCAGCCATTAAAAATATCCAGCCGTTTATAGCTATGCGGTATGGATAATTCTCAAGCCATTTAAACATTGCCCACCATGCCGCAGGTGACGCAATTAATACCGAAATTAGTACAAGTTTTAAAAAGTCGTTTGACAGTTTTGTTGCAATACCCTGTACCGAAGCACCCAGTACCTTGCGAATACCAATTTCTTTTTTACGTTTTTCAGCAGACAATGTTGCCAGGCCAAATAACCCTATACACGAAATAAAGATGGTAAGTACAGCACCAAATGATACTATCTGTTTCCATTTGGCTTCCCTGTTATATTGTTCAGCATTGCTTGCATCTTTAAATGTATATTGATACGGCTTAAATGGAAATAATTTTTTATATGTAGCCGCAATATAAGTAAGCACATCCGCAGTATTGCCTTGTTTTAGTTTAATGTAAACCTTGCCATAAGGATAGCGGGGGTCCATTGTAAATAACTGGGCTGGTATTTTTTCGGTAAGTGAATGGGAATTATAATCTTTTACCACACCAATAATATTGTATTTTTTGTTGTTGTAAAAAAAGTCAACTATTTGTCCAATTGGGTTCTTCCAGCCTGCCTGTTTTACAAACGACTCATTCACCAATACATTTTGACCGCTGTCTGATACAAATGATCCTGAAAAGTTTCTGCCTTTAACCATTTTTATTTCAAACAACGGCAAAAAGTTTTCATCAATATGCTTTAGATCAAAATGTGCCTCCTGCGCGTTATTAATGTGCGCGATGGTTTCCCTGCTGGCACCCTCGTCTGCCGTAACACCTTTAATTGCGGGGTTTTTCAGCAATTCCGCCTCAAATAAACCAAGCTTTTTTAACGGCACAATGCCCGTTTTAACAACTGCAACATTTTTGTCGTTATACCCAAGATTGTAGTGCATTAAATAATTAAACTGCGAATAAATTGTTATAGTGGCTACAATTAAAAATGTAGCTAATGTAAACTGCAGAATTACAAGACCTTTTGATAAATAATTTTTACCCGAAAATTTTTGACGGTTATATAACGACTGAACCGGGTTAAAACCCGACAGCACCAATGCGGGGTAAAAGCCTGCCAGCAAACCTGTAACAACAAATATTGCAGCATAACCAATTACCAGCTTAACATCAAGCAGGTAAGAAAATGCGAGCGCCTTGTTTGCGAGCGTATTAAAAAATGGCATTACAAGCAGCACCAAACCAATAGCCAATACAAATGCAATAAAGCTTAATATAAACGACTCGCCCAAAAACTGCGCTATAAGCTGCCTGCGCTGACCGCCTACCACCTTACGAATGCCAATTTCTTTAGCCCTTTTAAGCGAGCGGGCTACTGTAAGGTTAATAAAGTTAATGCAGGCAATAAGCATAATAAATAAAGCTATACCAGTAAGAATATAAGAATACATGGGATTGCTTGCGTCAGATAAACCATTGTCAGCCGGGTAATCCGTGCTGGTATGTATTTGCAACATGGGCTGCAGCCCTAACTTAATCTTATCTTTAAAGCCGTACTTATCCTGCATTTCTTTAATCTGGCCGGCAGCATCGGCTGTAAACGCATTCGCTATTTTACTCTCTGCAACCTTTGCATCAGCGCCTGGCTTTAAAACAAAAAAAGTATTCAGAAAAAAATTAAACCACTGGTTATTATCATTGCTGGCAGATGATTTTAGCGGCAGCAGCATTTGTATTTTTATAGACGAATTTTGCGGTGATCTTTTTGTAATCCCGGTTACAGCAAATGTTCGGAATGTATCATTTACCTTCAGGTCTAAAAATTTGCCAAGGGCGTTTTGCGTGCCAAAATATTTTTCTGCAACTTCTTCTGAAAGCACTATTGAATGTTCATTCTGTAATGCCGTTGCTGGATTGCCCTGCAGCATGGGAAATGAGAATATAGAAAAGAAATTACTGTCAGCATACAGTACTTCCTGGTCAAAAACCTCTGCGCCCTGCTTAACCGTAGCATTGCTGCTTTGTATTCTTACATAATCTTCTATTTCGGGCACCTGCACCTTAAATGTGGGGCCAGGCATCATGCCAGAACCGGTGAATTTGTTTACCTGCCCATCGGGACTGGTAAAATCAACCGTAAGATGGTAAATGTTTTCAGCATTTTTGTGAAAGCGGTCGAAGCTAAGTTCATCTTTTGCATACAAAAATATAAGCATGCAGCAGGCCAGCCCAACGCTGAGGCCGGTAATGTTAATGAATGAAAAAACCTTGTTACGCCAAAGGTTTCTAAAGGCGGTTTTTAAATAGTTTTTAAACATGCGGTGGTGGTTTATAGTTTATGGTTGCCTGTTACATAAGTAAAAGTTTTTATCACCCCCTCTAGTGTTGCGGCTTATTTATTATTCTCTACTATATTGTTTAGCTTAAAAATTTTAAAAGAGGTATTAAAAAGAAAATTAACAAGGGCTATGCCAAGCAATAAATAGTTTAAAATCAATTATTTACGAATGCGCGGCTTAAAAAGTGTTCGAAAACGGACACTTCATGTACGATTTTGAACGTACGAATTTATTGCATAGCTTAGGTGTAACCACTGTACGGTACGGGTAAACGGGGTGTACGGGTGTGAAAATAGGCATAGGTATAGCCGTACACCCCTACACCTGTCATAGACAACTGAGGATAATTTTTTTGCCGGTATTTATTAAAGCTTGCTATTCTGCCTTTAAACTTTTAATTGGGTTTGCCAATGCGGCCTTAATGGCTTGTGAACTAACAGTAAACAATGCAATAACCAGCGCTGTAATAATTGCCACAGCAAATACCCACCATGCAATATTTACGCGGTAGGCAAAGTTTTGCAGCCAGGAGTTCATTGCCCACCATGTTACTGGTACAGCAATTAAACAGGCAATGCCAACAAGGTATATAAATTCCTTCGACACAAGCAGCAGCACCTGTTGAATGCTTGCGCCAAGCACCTTGCGTATGCCAATTTCTTTGGTACGCTGTTCAGTAATAAAGGCTGCCAGCCCAAACAGGCCAAGGCTTGCAATAATAATAGCAATAGCGGCAAAGGCTGTAAATATTTCGCCGGTGCGCCGTTCCTCTTTATACAGTGCTGCAAATTTTTCATCTAAAAAATAATAAGCAAAAGGGCCAGCCGGTTTAAAAGCATCCCAATCACTTTTCATAGTATTTAAAAAGCCGGGCACGTCGGTTGTTTTTATTTTAACAGCAAGGGCACCGTAGTTATTACCCAGTAACATCATTAACGGGGCTATTTTTTGCTTTACTGATGTATAATGAAAATCGCTGACCACACCAATTACTTTAAACTGGTGCTGCCCGCTGCGCACTATAGTTTTACCTACAGGGTTTGTATTGTTCCATCCTAAATCGTTAACAGCAGCTTCATTTAAAACAACTGCAAACGAGTCCGTAGGATAATTTTTTGAAAAATTTCTGCCCTCTTTTACCTGCAGGCCAAGGGTTGGTATGTAATCGTAGTCTACATTGTAAATATTGGCATGAATCTCTTTGCCTTTTTGCCCGGTGGCATCGTCATGCGGGTAAATTTCAGTGCCCTGCATAAAACCGTTACCGGGTAAACATAGTGAAATGGTTGCGTTAATTACACGGTTATCCTGTAGCAGCTTTTGTTTAAATGCATTTTGGTTGCCGAGCAATAGGCCTGCATCGGGTAAAAACAGCACCTGCTCTTTATCATATCCAAGCTTTTTATTTTGCATAAAGTGCAGTTGCCTGTACACCACAATAGTTGAAATTATTAAGGCAGTTGAAACAAAAAATTGGAATACCACCAGCCCGCTGCGCAATATACTTTTACGTCCACTACCCTGGGCCGATGCACCTTTAAGCACTTTTATAGGCTGAAAAGATGAGATAAAGAAGGCTGGGTAAATACCGGCAACAACGCCTACAGTTAAGCACAGCAGCACCATAAAGCCAAGCACCTTAAACTGCAGGAAAAAGGCAAAGCTTATATGTTTGCCGGCAAGCTGGTTAAAAAACGGCAACACCAACGATGCAATAACCAGCGCAAACAGCATTGCGCACATTGTGAGCAAAACGGACTCAGTAAGAAACTGGGCAATTAGCTGTTGTTTATCTGAACCCATAACCTTGCGTATACCAACTTCCCGGGCGCGCTTTGCCGAACTTGCTGTTGAAAGGTTTGTAAAGTTAACACACGCTAACAGCATTACAAATACGGCCAGCGCACCAAATATGTATACATAGTTTATATCGCCGTTTGCCTCAACTTCGTATTTGGTATCTGAATGGAGGTGAATATCTGTTACAGGCAGTAATGTAAACCTAAAGGAACTGATTGCTTTTTGCGCCTCTGCAAGGCTTACGCCCATGTCATGCTGTATTTCGGGTACTACATATTTTGCTACCAGTTGGGGAAATTTTTCCTGCAGGCTTTTAGCATTTGTGCCGGGCTTTAGCTGCAGGTATGTATAGTACCCGATATTGCTCCATGTTGGATGCACCGGCGCGGGAAAACTTGACGTACTGATAAGGGCATCAAAATGAAAATGTGTGTTGGCAGGTATTTCATTGATAACACCCGTAACCTTATATACCCGGTTTAGGTTTACCGTTACCAGTTTACCAACAGGCTCGTCGTTACCAAAATATTTTTGCGCAAATGCCTTTGTTACAACAATTGAATTTGGTTGTACCAAAGCACTGGCCTCATCACCCTTAACAAGGGGTATGGCAAAAAAATGCAGAAAGTTACTATCAACATATGTAATCCCGCCTTCTTTAAAGCGCTTGTCGTTATACTGAACATAAGCATCAACCCTACCCAAATTTCTTGTAAATGCCTCCACTTCAGGAAAATTGTCTTTAATGCCTTTACCAACTGCCACATCTACTTTTGGGTAAACTTCTTCATTGTTGTTGCCCAGCATATGCAGGTCAACCCTGTATAATTCATCAGCGTTTGGGGCATACCTGTCGTAACTCAGCTCGTCGTATACAAATACCCCAATAAGCATACAGCTTGCAAGGCCTATGGCAAGGCCGAACACATTAATAAAGGAGAAAACCTTGTTGCGGCTTAGGTTTCTAACAGCAGTTTTAAAATAGTTTTTAAACATATATTTTTAGTTTTCAATTTTGCATGTTAACGGAGCAGTCTGCCGATTTTGGTGTTGTATAATGCTTCAAAAAAAAACTCAATTAAACCCAATGCTGCAACCGCCTTTTATTTAAATACTCCTAAAAATTAAAAAGGTTACAGCTGCATTTTACACTAATAAGCTTCGGCGGTTAACTAAAAGCCACGAGCGGTATAATAGCCGTATAAGCCGTTAGCCCGTAACCTTTATGGTACGGGCCATGTGGTAAATTTTTGGACCTGCTTAAAAAAATTATTTTACAATTTCTGATAAAACTCCTTAAACCGCAGTTGCCAGGTTAGGCCGCTATCATAAGATTTTTCGCTAATCCGCATCAGCTTATTATTTTCAACGGGTATCCAGGCCTGGCGGGACAGGTATTTATCACCATTAATATTAAACTCCTTGTAAATGTACCAGTTGCTATCAATCTTTCGGCCTTCCCATACCTGGTATAAACCGTTGTCGCTAACCCAGGTATACATCCATTTATTGTTTGTTTTATCCCAGGCACGCAACGCTGCCGCTTTTATAGTAGTAACAGAATCAACCACCATGCGCCAATCCTCGTACCACGCAGCGGCATTTACGTTTGGTGATACAATAAACCTTGTGGCGGACGTGTCAGGCTTGCCATTAACAATCTTATACCAGGTGCCCTGCCAGAAATCGTAATACTTCGCATCGCCGGTTGCAGTAAAGCTTTTTAAGTCTTGTGCGCAGGCACTTGCGGCAACCCGCAAAAAGCACATAATTGCTATAATTTTTTTCATTGCTTGTTATTTGTCTATTCGTGAAAATATTTTGCTAACAATTTTCCACTCGCCGTTTATTTTTAGCAGGTTCATAAAATCGTATAACAGGTATTTATCCGTCTCAAATTTAATTTCCGCCTGTGCAGCAGTGCCCTGTATGTTAATATATACGATCTCAGATCTTCTTTGAGGTTTATTGGTATTTTCTCTTGTACGTTGTATATATTCTGCTATTGGCACATCCCTGAATGCACCTGAAGCAGGGTCAATAAATTTCATAGTAGCAGATGGGTGAAAAGCTTTATCAAGCCTGTCAGCATCGGCACTTATATAATTTTCCAAACAGGTGGTTATGCCTGGTTTGTCGCCGGTAGCCTGCGCCAGTAGCTTGCCATGCAACAGGCAGCAAACAAACAGTAAGAAAAATGCGGTTGCAAAATATTTTTTCATACTCAATTAATTTAGAAAGCAATTTTACTATCAGCGCAGCACCGCAAATCATTTTTTAGATGCTTTTACTGTTTTATTATACTTTTTCAACACTACTGGTATCCGTCTAAAAAATAAGGCAAAGCGTCGAAGTGCACAGCAGCACCTCATCTGCATATTTTGCTTTTCTGTATTTTGCATTCATGGATGGCAGCGCGTCAGCAAAAAAATTCAGGGGGCTAAACTCAACCACCACGCAGCTATTGGCATGGCTGCTGTTCTATCTTTTTTTCCTGCTGTATATGATGCAAAAATGGGAGCACCCCGGCTTTAGCTTTTGGAGCAGTACTACTTCTACTATTTTTTATGCCATAGCAGTTTACGCCAATGCCAATTATTTGATACCAGCATTTTACAAACGTGGCAAAAAATCAATGTATTTTGCCATGGCGGTTGCTTTTCTTGTCTTGCTGTTAGCAATGCGGGTTGGGTTAGAATATGCCTTTATGTTCTCGCTTCACCCTAATTTATACGGCTTAACATTTTATCATTTTTCATTTGACTTTTTTACAAACCTGCTGGCATTTTTATTCGGCATATTGATGCATATAGCTTTTGACTATATTAAACTGCTTAAGAAACAGGATGAATTAAAAACGAGACAGGCGGCCACTGAACTAAGCCTGCTAAAATCGCAGGTGCAGCCGCATTTTTTATTTAATACGCTGAATAATATTTACTACCTCGCCTATACTAAAAATGAAAAGACGGCAGCGGTGATAAGCAAACTGTCTGAAATTATGCGCTATTTTGTTGACGAAGTGCCAAAGGAAAAAGTGCCGCTATCGGTTGAGATACAGTTTTTGCAAAACTATATTGATCTTGAACAAATAAGAATGCAGCACCCAGCAAGATTAAGTTTTGATATACAGGTGCCCGATGTTCAGGTCATGATACCCCCTATGTTACTGATACCTTTAGTGGAGAACATTTTTAAGCATGGCATTGATAAAATATTTGAGGACAACCCGGTTGATATTGTACTTGAGCACAGAAACGGGCAGTTAGTTTTTAAAACCTGCAATAAACTGGTAAAAAAAGATACGCCGGATAAAAGCCAGGTGGGCCTTGCCAACCTGCGGAACCGGCTTCAGCTTTTATTTGACAATAATTTTACCCTTGTTACCACAAAAAATAACGGGGCGTTTAATGCTATGCTTACTTTTAGTGTATGAAAATTGGCTGCCTTGTAGTAGATGATGAGCCTTATGCTGTAAACCTGCTGGCCGAATATATCAGCCATGTGCCATTTTTATATTTGCAACACACCTGTTACAACGCCCTACAGGCGCTGGATTATTTAAAGAGCAATACAACGGATTTAATTCTGCTGGATATAAACATGCCCCACCTGTCTGGTATGCAGTTAGCAACATTATTACCGCCGGGGCAACAGGTTATTTTTATTACTGCCTATGCTGATTATGCGGTTGAAAGCTATGAAAAAAATGCCGTTGACTACCTGCTAAAGCCTGTAACGTTTGAGCGGTTTTTAAAATCAGTAAACAAAGTAAAATTAAGCCGTGGTACAGCAGTTAATGATGCTGCCACTATTACAAACGACAAACTTTTTTTAAAAACAGGCAAAACATTTGTGCAGCTTGGTTATGATGAAGTATATGTGATTGAAGGCTTGAAAGACTATGTAATGTTTTATACGGAGGGCGGTAACCATATTGCCTATAAACGTATGAAAGAATTGGAAGAAACGTTACCCAAACAATTTGCACGAGTACATAATTCGTATATCATTAACTGTAACTATATACAGAAAGTTGAAGACAACCATGTTTACATTCGCGATAAACGCATACCTACCAGCGAAAAATACCGGGAACAATTTTTACAGCTTATAAACAGCAGGCTGATATAAGATTTTCACTTCTCAATCAAAGTCATTCAGTCCTTAATCCCTTTACGGGGTTTGAGGCAGCCATGCGGTACACCTGTGTGCATATTACCAGCAGGGCAGCAACCAGCATACCGAATGATGCAGCAGTTACCAGGCCAATACCAATGCTGACACGCACGGCGAAAATACTAAGGAAGAAATAACCCAGCAGCCAGCCTATTGGTGCCGCAATGCAAATGGATAGCAGCACAAGGCGTATAAAGTTTTTTGACAGCAACGTTATTATATCTTTAATGCCTGCACCCATTACCTTGCGTATACTTACTTCTTTTACTTTTGTTTCGGTAGTGTAAATAACCATGCCTAATAAGCCAAGGCAGGCAATAGTAATAGCGATAAAACCTAAAAAGCCAAGTATTGAAACTGTGCCGGTTGCAGCTTTACTGTCGTAGAAAGTTTTGTCAAACCAAGTGTAGCTAAAAGGTTGTTGCGGGTTTACGTTTTTAAAAACCTGCTGCAATTGCTGTATTAAAATTGCAGCATCTTTTTCATCAACTGTTGTTTTAATAGCCAGGTAGTTAAAAGCCTTTGCCCTGTTACGAAGCACCATAGGGTTTATGGGCCTTTCAAAGCCCTCGAAATTATAATCTCTTACAACACCGGCAATTTGCACCTTTATGGAATCGTCCAGGTAAATAGTTTGTCCAATAGCATTTGCCGGCAATGCTATTTTTAAAGCTGCCAATGCTTTTTCATTTATCATCACCAATTTCTCATCTCCGCCGTTTGCTGTGGTAAAATTTTTGCCCGCAAGTAAATGCAGTTGCATATTGGGGAGATAGTTTTCATCAACGTCAAAAAAACCCATTTTTACACCATCGTTTATAAGTTGCGGTTTTACAATAACCGCGCCCGAGGCTGAGCGGCCGGGAAAGTCAGAAATACCAGCAATCCGTTCAACACCACTAACTGAAGCAGCCTCACTTTTCAGCAGGTTATAATCCGCGCCCTGCAATGGAAGGCTGATTATTTTATCACGGTTAAAACCATAATCGGCAGTGGCTGCGTAGTTAAACTGCTTTGCAAATACCAGCATAAAAATGATGATAATTAGCGACAGGCTAAATTGCACAACAGTAAGCGTTTTTCTAAAGCCATTGCGCCCAAATAATTTTACATTGGCTAAATTTTTAAGTACTGCAACAGGCCTGAAAGATGATAGAATGAGCGCAGGAATAGTTCCTGCGATCAAGCCGGTACATATACTGAATAAAATAAACCAGCTAACCAGTTGTTCATCTATTTTTATGTCAGCGGGTATAAGCTCGCCGCTAAAAGGCGCGTAAGATTTCATAAGGCTGAACATAAAGTACGAAAGCAGCAGTGAAAGCGACGCGATCATAATAGACTCCGTAATGAACTGCATAAATATATGCACCCTGAAGGCGCCTGCCACCTTTCGTATACCAACCTCTTTTGCGCGCTTTAGTGCCCTTGCTATTGAAAGATTTGTGTAATTAAAACACGCGGAAATAAGTATTACCAAAGCAATAATTACTTCGGCCATTACTTTGCCAATAGTAGGGATATTACCCATGCCATAACCCAATTCTTCGCCCGGCGAAATAGATGATAGCGGCTGCACATCAAACGAAAGTTCGTTATTATTGTTACCCGCCCATGTTTTTTTTAACGAAGCGGTTAACCTGTCTAACGCTTTTGATAACTGGCCTTGTGAAGCGCCATTTTTTAACACCAGGTACGTGTAGCCTTTTGTTGGGTCCCAACTGCCCTGTTGTAACGGCACCAGGTTATTCTTTACTAATAATTCAACGCTGCTGAAAGACAGGTATGCATCAAAATCAATGTGCGATTTCCCTGGCGGCTGTTGCATTACATCTGCTATCACAAACATCCCAAGGTTGCCAAGTTTAATGGTTTGGCCTATGGGGTTTACACTTCCAAAAAACTTTGCCGCAGTTTCTTTGCTTAAAATAACTGTATTTGGATTTTTTAGCGAGCCCGTTTTATCATAAACTGTTTTAAAGCCAAATACCTGGAAAAAAGAAGGTTGTATAAATACAGTGCTTATGCTTATCTCCTTTTTGTTGGCCTCAGCCTTGCCACCCCAGCCAGGGTATAGCGTTGTGCCGTTCTCAATAAAAGCATTGTCCCTTTGCAGTGTTTCAGCAAGCGGCACAGGCGAACTTGCAAGGCGAAAAACATTGTGCGATCTATCTGTTACCTGCGAAATAATCCTGTATGTTTTGTTGGAGTTTGGATGAAATTTATCATAGCTTAATTCATCCTTCAAACGCACAAGTACCATCAGCCCTATTGACATACTTAGCGCAAGCCCAAAAATATTGATGAATGAGAAAAGCTTTTGCCTGTTAATGTTACGCCATGCTATCTTGAAGTAATTAAAAAACATAATAGTCGCGTTTATCGCTCCAGAGAGCGCTTCAGAATGTTTAAATATGTACCTTATTTGGCCATACAATCAATTTGCGATGTGTAATCGCCTTCACGTTTCACGTTTATCACTCAGACCTCAAACTCTTAACCGGGTTTGCCATAGATGCTTTTAGTGAACGGTAACCAATGGTTATAACAGCCACTATAAAGGTGGCGCTTATTGCCAATATAAAAATATCAATACCTATAGTAATACGATATTTAAAGTCCTGCAAATACGCATTCATAGCCCACCAGGCAACTGGCGCCGCAATAATAAACGCAACTACCAGCAGGCGGCTAAACTCCTTACCAAAGATCCATAAAATATGCTGCATACCCGCACCCAACACTTTACGTACGCCTATTTCCTTTGTTTTACGTACCGCCATAAACGATACCAGGCCATACAACCCGAGGCATCCTATAAATACAGCTATGCCGGCAAACATTTCAATAAGCTTAAGCATTATATCGTCCAGTTCATAAAACTTCGCAATGCGGTCATCAAGAAATTTGAAAGAGTAAATGTACTCAGGGTAAGTTTCATTCCATATTTTCTCCAGCCCGGCCAGCGTGGGTTTTACATTTGCACCGTTTATTTTAACAGCGGCTGCACGGTAGTTATCATACCCTGCCGTTATGCAGATAGGTGTAATCTCGTCCCTAAAAGAATGGTTATAAAAATTCTTCAATACACCAACCACAGTATGAAAATACCTGCTGTTAGCCTTTATTTTTTTACCGATAATATCGCTGGGTGACCGTACGTTAAACTTCTTAACCGCTTCTTCATTCAGCAACACTTCGTTTGCTGTATCCGTTGGGTAAAAGTTTCGCCCTGCGATGATTTTTAAGCCAAAGAGATTTACATACTGGTCATCGGCAACCTTCATGTTTAGTTCCCAGCTTTCATCTTTAGTGCGATTGTCATATCGTACGTTGGTAGTATTGTTTGAACTTGATGCAGGTGGTTGAAAACAATAAGATATTTTTTCAACGCCTGCTATACCTGCCATCCTGTTACGCATGGTGCTAAGCAATGCTTTATCGTTGTTGGGTACCGGAATTATTACAATAGCATCTTTATTAAAACCGAGGTCAGATGTTTTTGAATAATGTACCTGGCTTGCTATAACAATAGTACCAATAATAAGCATTTGACTTATGGCAAACTGTGTTACTACCAATACACGGCGCAGTGAAAAACCGCCAACATGCTTTTGAGAAAGCTTGCTTTTAAGTGCGAGAATTGGCTGAAAGCGTGCCAGCACCAGCCCAGGGTACGAGCCCGACAGAAATACCACCACTATTGAAAGGAGGCTGAGGAAAAGAAGTAATTGCCCATGGTACAAAAAGTCCAGCGACATTTTTGTAGTAAACAGCTCATTCAAATAAGGGATAGACAATTTTGCAAGACCGCATGCAAGCACATCTGCACAAATGGTTATTAACGCAGTTTCAATAATAAATTGCCAGAACAACTGGTGCGGCAAACTGCCCAGCACTTTACGAACGCCAACTTCTTTACTGCGGTTAAGCGCCTGCGCAGTTGCAAGGTTAATAAAGTTTACGCAAGCTGTAACAATAAGAAAAAGTCCAATAAAAAACAACGCCCATAAGTAGCTTTTGTTTACATAGCCGCTATAGTCAGGGTTAAAATGAATATCTGCAAGTGGCTGCAGGTGAAAGCGCGTTGCAAAATTATCCTGGCGACCGTTATATTTTTTTGAAAATGCAACAAAGGCATTGTCAACCTGCGCTTTGTTTACATTTGGTTTTAACCGCATAAAACATTCAATGCTGCTGCTTACACTGCCCCAACTGCTATCAGATGCCATATACGATTGGTAATCTTTTAGATTTATGTAAGACAGGTAAATTTCATTGGTGCGGTCTGTATTAGCCGGTATGTTTTCCAATATGCCGGTAACCCTGAAATCGGTTTTATTTTTGTACCGAATAATTTTGCCAATTGCGTTTTCAGTACCAAAATATTTCTGTGCTATATGCCTGGTGATAATGGCCGAGTTGGGTTGTGTAAGCGCAGTTGCCTGGTTACCTTGTACCAGCGGAAAATTAAATATCTCAAAATAAGCCGGTTCAGCAAATGCCACACCGTCTTCCTCTTCAAATTTCTTTACTTCTTTTTCAGCAGGCAGGCTAATTAAAGCCCCCTGGTAAGTAGCAACCATTGCAACCTTATCAGCAAACGTATAGTCGTTTCTAAATGCCTTGCCAAGTGGCTGCGGCACGCCGTGTGTGTAGTTAATATTGTCTTCATGAAACTCCGTTACAACACGAAATATTTTGTCTTTATCAGCATGAAAATTATCAAAACTTAAATGATAATTTACAACGGTAAAAATTATTATCCCGCATGCTATACCCAGCGAAAGGCCGGTAATATTTATAATTGCATACGATTTGTTGCGTACCAAATTTCTCCAGGCGATTTTAAAATAGTTTTTAAACATATAGAGCAGTTTACAGTTTATAGTTTCCAGTTATCAGAATTTTTTCTTGGTTTTTTATTCAGCAATTGTTTTGTCATTGTTATAGATCGCTTTGCACTGGGTAGTAACCCTCACTTACACTGTTCGCCGTAATCGGCAATCCAAAATCTGCAATACTGCTACTCCATCTTCAGGCTTTTTACCGGGTTGGCTTTCGCCGCCTTTATAGCCTGTATACTTACTGTTATTAAAGCAACCAGCAAAGCAATTGCACCGGCAACTGCAAAAGTTACCCAACTAATATTTACACGGTATGCAAAGTTTTCAAGCCACTTGTTTAATGCATACCATGCAATGGGCGTTGCTATTATTATTGCCAGCACTACAAGTTTCACAAAATCTTTTGAAAGCATAAAAACAATGGATGGTACTGTTGCACCTACAACTTTTCGTATCCCAATTTCTTTGGTGCGCTGGCTGGCAGCAAATGTAACCAGCCCCAGCAGGCCAAGGCAGCTTATAAATATGGCCAGTATCGTAAATGTGAAAATGAGATTGCCCTGCAGCTGCTCTGACTGGTATTGACGTGCAAAATTTGCATCAAGGAATGAATAGTCCAAATCACTCTCCGCATCAAACTTTTTATAAGTGTCTTTTATATATTGTATTGCTGCTGGTATATTGCTGCCACTAAGCCTTACATACATATTATCTTCCTCGTTGGCAACAGGAGGTAAAAACAAAATAAGCGGCTCAATTTTATGCTGTAGCGAATAAATATTAAAATCTTTTACAACGCCTATAACGCTTACTTCTTTTACATTTTTTTCAGCAGGCATATCAACCTGTATTTTTTTACCTATTGGGTTTTTCCAGCCAAATTCTTTTACCAGTGTTTCGTTTACCATTACAGCAGTGTATTTATCCGCCGGCGTGTTAACTGAAAAATTTCGGCCCTGCTTAACTTTTAGCTGCAGGGTATTTACAAAATCTTCATCCATCATAAAATCCTGCGCCATTTTTGCGGAGGTTGACATTTTACCCTGCTCGCCAGGTTTGGCTGCTTCCAATTCGTAATTAAAACCGTTAGTGCCAATGTTATTATTACCTATTGGATTGCTGGCGGCGGCGGCGGCCTGTATCAACGGGTTTTTTAACAGTTGTTGTTTCAGGGCCGGCACCTGTTGCCTTACGCTATGGTTGCTTATATGAAAACTAAGTGTTTGGTTTTTATTAAACCCAAGGTCTTTATTCATTGTGTATTGCAGTTGCTGGTATATAATACCTGAACCTGCTATTAGGGCAATAGTTATTACAAACTGAAAAGTTACCAGTACCTTACGGAAAAAAATATTTGAACCCTGGCTGCCCGTTTGGCCTTTTAACGCAGGAATGGTGCGAAAAGACGAAAGGAATAAAGCAGGATAAATGCCACTTGCAATACCCGTTACTAACGAGAATAGAAACAATGCTGCAACGGTGTTAGCCTTACCAAACTGCCACAGGTTTAATGTTTTGCCGGTTACAATATTAAAGTAAGGCAGAATTAAAGCAGTAATAGCACATGCACATACACCCGCGATAAAAGTTAGCAGTACAGATTCAGCAAGAAACATAGCAACAAGCTGTTTTTTACCAGAACCTACTACTTTGCGCACGCCAATTTCTTTCACCCGTATTGATGAACGCGCGGTTGAGAGGTTTACATAATTTATAACTGCTATTATTAAAACCAGCAATCCTATTACGGAGAAAATGTAAATATATTTTATATCGCCATTTGCGCTCAATTCATAGTCGAGATTTGAGTGCAGGTGTATGGAGGTAAGCGGTTGTAACTCCATCCTGTATTTTACATCGCTGCCCAAACTTTCTTTAAGGTGCTTGTTATAAAAGCCGGGTAATTTAGCCTGCAGGCTTTTATAATCGCTGCTTTTATTAAGCAGCACATACGTGTATACGTAAAAATTTCCCCAGCCATCGTTAAAATTTGCAGGGAACGAACGAAGTGCACTGAAAGTAAAATGCGAGTAGGTGGGTACGTCGCTGATAACACCCGTAACTGTATTCGTGAAATTTTTGTCGAAGTATACTACTTTATTTAAAGCGTTTTCAGCACTGCCAAAAAGTTTTTCCGCAAGTGTTTTTGTTAGTACAATGCTTTGCGGCGTTGCAAGGGCGGTTTTGGCATCGCCGGATAAAAAATGATAACTGAAAATATTGAATATTGAATTGTCAGTGAACAGGATATCGTCAGCCTTTATTTTTTTAGCACCAACAGTTAATGTGCCGCCGCCCTCAGCATCAATGCGCATTGCATCTTTTATTTCAGGGTAATCTGCTTTTAAGGCCGGTGCAAATGGTACTGCGGTTGGCACCAGTTTAAAACTGCCGCCGCTCCATTCACCATAGTGCACAACACGAAAAATACGGTCGGCGTTTTTATTATAGCGGTCGTAGCTTAGTTCGTCTGCGATATATAGAGCAATAACCCAAAAGGCGCAAAGGCCAATGGTCAATCCGGCAATATTAATGGTTGAAAATACGCGGTATTTTTTTACGTTTCTCCAGGCTATTGTTAAGTAATTTCCTATCATCTTGTTGTTATTAGTGTTTTCAAAGTATAAACCCTGTCTTGTTTGGTTGCTGCTTAGGGTTGCATTTGTTTAATGCCCCCGGCAAATGTATAACCAACAACGGCTATGCCAACAGGTAAATAATTGAAAATAAACAAGTTATAGCAGATAAACAGGCATGACTGTACGAAACCGGACACTTTTTGTACGAAAATGCGGCAGAAACCAAAAGAAGGCTGGTAGGTTAGCTATAGGATAAACGTAGCTTTTTAAGAAAGGTTACAATGATGCGCAATAATTTTCTATTTTTTTCAACATTGTTTCCTAAGCGCTTCCTTAGTCACCCGCCACTATTTAATCATGATTCCTTCTTTTCAAATCGCTATAATCAATATAGTACACAAATTTCACGGTAAGCTCGTTGCTGTGAGGTATGCTGAATAAATGCTCAAGGTTGCCTACATATTTTCCGTACTGCAGCCCGTCAACTGATGCATCAGGCCCCAGGGCATTTTTCCAGCCGATAATTAAGCGGCTGCCAAGGCGAAAATCCCAGGTAAAGAACATATCAACATTAAAAGCATTAAAGTTTTCATCATGGCCATCTAAAAATGTTCTGTCAACCCAATAACCATCGGGCTTTGTGTCATACATCGCCGTGTAACGCACTTTACTCCAGTAGTGGCGTATGCGTATGCTAAGGTTCATACGTGCTTTAAAGTTGTAAATGCCGTCTATAAGCGTGGTAAACTGCGTTACCTGCCTGCGGCCGATAACTGAGGTATCGTTTATAATTATTGGATTACCATTAGCGTCAAGCACCGCACCAAAGTTACCAAGGTCGTGCTGGCTTTCACCATTTACATCAACGCTGAATTTGGGGCTGAAGCGGTAACGTAACCCGTTGCTTATAACATAAAAGGGATCGTTAGCTATTGGCGACAGATCAGCATAACCGTAAAAATAGTTTACCCATAATTTTTTGCGGCTGTCTGTACTGCCCCTAACGCCAAAAAATGCCCACGGGGTTCGTTTCAGAACGCGGCCAGGCGTACGCAATTCATAAAAGTCGTTATACCAGAATGCCGACCCCTCCAGCAAAAAGCTTATGTCCCAAAAGTTTTTAAATACATGTAAAAAATCGCCGCTTACATGCGTTTCGCCAATTTTAAATGGTGCGTATAAATTGCTGCTTTGTATGCTAAGACTGTAATTTCTGAGCAGGAAATTTTTGCTTGGTACAAATTGCTGATATGATCCATGCACGCCATACACCACATCATTTGGCGCCTTAAGAATGCCCAGGTCATTCGGGTCGTAGCGCTGGGATTCAACGTTACCAAAGACACCCCACTGCCATTTGCCGCTAACTTTATCAAAGCTGGTATAAAACTTATAGCCGTTGTATGATGAATCGCCGCTTATTGTGCTATACCTGGCTTTTGCCTGGAAATTATAATTATTCTTTTTATCGTAGACGGAAAAATCAAGAGCAGAAACATTTGCGTTTCTTGAGCCGCCGCTGCGTAACACGTTGGTGTTAGTAAAAGTTATGTATGAACGGTTTTTAAGCGCCTGGTCAAGCACAATAATGTTGTAATTGGCCATCGGTTCAGTTTGCGTTCTTATGATATCGCCATTAGGTTTTTCATATTCAGCATACATAGGTGCTGTTACCGCATTAAATATGCCTATGCCTAAATTGTCCTTTGTTCGCCCCGAGAATTTGGTGGCATTATACAACTGTGTTACCGATGGGTTTTTTAAAATTGTATAGCCGCTGTCTGAGGCAAGCTGCAGTACGTCATTATATTTTCCAGGCGTGCCCCCTACCCTTCTTGAATAAAAGATTCCCGCTTTATTAAACATCTCTGTGCCCTCGGTAAAAAACGGCCTGTTCTCGGCGTACTGCTGTTCAAAAGGGCTAAGGTTGAGGATGACATTATCGCTTTGTACCTGGCCAAAATCAGGTATCAGCGTCATATCCATGGTAAAACTTTCGTTAATACCATATTTAACATCCATGCCACCGCTGTTTAAAAAATTTCTTATCGTTCCGTTATTTGTGGGTACATCCTGGTAGCCAGTAGATACATAAGGAAGAAGTGACAGGCGCAGTGGCGGCTGCAGGTTTTGCAACCCCTGCAGACTACCAAACTGGTTTACAAAACCAGAAGCCTTGGGGTCAACGGTGTTCCAGTATGATATTTCATTTACCCGGCGTATAAAGCGGTTAAAATTTATGCCCCAATCCTGCACATCTCTTTTTGCAAAGCGGATAGCAGAAAAGGGAATCTTCATTTCGGCTATCCACCCATCCTGCACTATTGCGGTGCGGCTGTCCCAAACAGCGTCCCAGGTATAATCAAAACCCGGGTTGGTAAAGCTTGTTGTTGTGCCAATGCCCTGGTCTGCCGCGGCATAAGTGGCTGATATGCGAACATCGCTTTGCACGTTGGCAGAGGTAACAACAAATTGAAATGCGTTTTGCTTATCGTTATAGGTATCAAAGGCTATCCCAAAATAATCTGCATCCTGAAATTTTTCATTATCCCGCTGGGTAAGCTGGCGGCGTATTTGTGCAGGATCATCATACAAATATGCGCCTACATAAATTGCCTCATCAGTATATACCACTTTTACTACGCTTCTTCTGATGGATGGTTTACCAAAATCGGGGCTGTTTATAATAAAATCCGTTGCTTCCGGAGCGTTTTGCCAGGCGGCATCGTCAAGTTTGCCATCAAGCTTTGGCGCTTGCGCTACTTTAACAGCAACCAGCTTTTTAGGCTGTGCTAAGGCACAAAATGACATACTGATAAATAACAGAGCGGTTAGTATTCTCCGGGGCATGTGCATGTTTGGTTTGGCAGACAAAAATAATTATCCCCGACAGCATATTGCTAAAAATTTTGACAAGTGGTAACGCTGTTTTGACAAGGTGCTTAACTGTTAATGTATTTAACAATACCAAAATTGTTATGTTAAAAATTGTACGCGCTTTGTATAATATTCTGCTGCTTTCATAGTTTTATGCCGTAACAATTTCACCTAAACCATAAAACATGCCCCGTTTTTTAAAAAAACTCTTCAAATACGTCCTATTTTTTGTACTCGGTTTTATTGGTTTTGTTTTGCTTTATCTTCTTTCAGCCTGGTGTCTTTCAAGAATTTCTGTTAGCAAAGAAACAACCACAACAAGTGATGTTATTATTTACATTAAAACAAACGGGGTACATACAGACATTGTGGTGCCAGTAAAGAACGACCAGTTTAACTGGAGTGACGAGATAAAATTTGCCAATACACATTTACAAGATACGTCGCGCATAAAGTACCTGGCGATGGGCTGGGGCGATAAAGGTTTTTATTTGCAAACACCCACCTGGGCTGATTTAAAATTTAGCGTGGCCTTTAAAGCTGCTTTTGCGTTAAGCACCACGGCAATACACGCCACATACTACGATACATTGAGAGAAGATTCTGCCTGCAAAAAAATACTCATCAGTAAGCAACAATACAGCCGGCTGGTAACCTATATAACCGAAAGCTTCAGGCACGATAGTGCAGGGCATGCAATTAATATTGTTACGAATGCCAACTATGGTAAAGCGGATGCATTTTATGAGGCCAAAGGCAAGTACAATTTATTTAAAACATGTAATACCTGGGCGAATACCGGGTTAAAAAAATGCGGGCAAAAAGCATGTTTATGGACTGTTTTTGACACCGGCATATTTTTAAAATATCCTTAGCGCTTTTATTTTTAATAGGTTTTGCGCGAGTGCTCGCACCCGCACCAATACAATAGCTTTAACATACCCCATTATAAAACTTATATTATGACACAAAAACCATCCGCCGCATTTGTTGGCGCATCGTGGATTGCTTTAGGTACTGGCATTATTGGCTTTCTTACCGGTTTATACCGGGCTGATATGCAACTGAATGAAAAAGGTTTTTATTTTACTGTGTTGATGTTCGGTCTTTTCTCCGCAGTTTCGCTGCAAAAGAGTGTGCGGGACAGGCTTGAAAACCTACCAGTTACCGACCTATATTATGGCATTTGCTGGTTTGTTACTATTCTATCGATAGTGTTATTAACAGTTGGCCTGTGGAATGCAACTATATTACCCAGCGAAAAAGGCTTTTATGCATTTGCTTTTTTGTTAGCTTTATTTAGTGCAGTTACTGTGCAGAAGAATATACGGGATAGTAAAAATGCGGAGAAGGGGTGACATTTAATTAAGTTAATTGCCCCAAACACAAAAGGTAAAGGTTAAAATAAAGATATTGACAACATGCGTATTTTATTGCTAACAGCAATATTATGTTCCCTTAAAGTGGTGATATTTGCACAAACCAAGCCTCACGATACACTAATCAATACAGTGTCGAGAGCATCTGACTTTACTCCGGGGCGTCTTGATTTTATCGCTGGGCGTGGTGATACATTTTTCATTGGTAATACCCGTTTTAGAATATTGTATTCTAAAAAAATTTCGCTGGAAATGCAAGAGCCCACGTTATTATTAGAGCGATATAATAAGAAATGGGAAATAATAGATGATTTTTCCTCGACAGGCTTAAATTATGAGTTTCGTGATGTGAATAAAGACGGCTATGACGATCTTTTAGCAGATCATAGGTGGCAGTATTTAGTATACCTTTTTAACCCTCAAGAACGTACGTTTATAAGATGCGGTTATTTTTCAGAGGATTACGACACATTGCGGGTAATTTCTGCGGACAAAAACATATACTTTGATAACTGGAGAAATAAGTTTGATAACTGGTGGAGCTACCTATACACTATAAAAAACTATGTCCGTTACAATTTGGGAATTATTGAATACAAATACACCGTAACCTATGGCAAGGGTGACACAAGCACTGTTACGAAAGAGTATATTTCAGTTAGAAAAATATTTAATGATACAAGCCAAAAAGAAATAAGCCAAATTAAAAATGTTGACTTTAAAAATTTCGATATTCAAGAATTTTGGCAGAGGGAAAAAAATAAGTTTTATCCAAATGCCTTGATGGCGCCTAATTATAGCAAATCAGAAATGTATTCGCCAATTATGCGTTAACTTTTTATCTGCCAGATTCTTTCCACATTTCTGTATTGTTCAGGCAAAAAAGCTATCGCTTTTTCAACGGAGTCATAAACATCGTCTTGTATAACTTCCCAGTTTTTATTACAACTAAAGCGGTAAATAGTGGCGGAATCATCGTATTGGCATATAGCGATACCAAAAACCTCTTCGCTGCCTCCTTCTGTATCTTCTATAATTCCAAAAGGTTTTGATCCGCTCCAGGCCCATTTGATAACTTTCGCAGAATCCAAATAATCGGGCGGGTTCATAATTAACATACATTAAAATCCACAAACTATACATCTTTAAATCACCAATATTCCTAATTCATCTTCTTCTTTAAACTGCTTACCTGTTCCTGCAGGTTATTAACCAGGCCGGCCAGTTGGTTTACATCCCAACGTTGCTGCGTGTTTGCTTTGGTGATGATCATTTGCGCCTTCCACAGCTCCATTACATCATCCGTATTTACGTTGTATGGCTCGTACACGGGGTTGTCACTTACAAGGGTAAGCTTGTTTTTTGTGCGGTTATTCTTCATTACCCTTTTATAAACAATACCTTCCAGTTTTGATACCACTATGTAAGTGTTGTTTGGTTTTACATCATCAAGGCCGTCAATTTTTTCACCAACAATTACACTGCCGCTTGGTGTTGGCAACATGCTGTCGCCCATAATTTCAAATGCACGGTAGTGCCCGGGCGCGAGCATTGGCAGAGTAAAGGTGTTTAGTTCATCAATAAACTCAGGGTCAGCAAAGCCAGCCATATAGCCCGCAGCAGCTTTTACAGGCACAAACTGTATATCCTGCGTGGCCGCAGATATCTTCATTTGCCTGCGTTTATCAAGATACGTACCACCGCTTTTTACAGCCGAAAGGTCTTTAAGCAGCAACTCGTCAAGGCTTAGTTTAAATATGCTGCACATATTTTCCAGCACATCCAGCCGTGGTTCAGCACGTTCTTCCTCGTATGCGCCGATAAGGGAGCGCTTGATTTTAAGCTTGGCCGCAAATTCTTCCTGTGTCCAGCCGCGAAGCTTGCGTAAATAGCGTAAATTTTTTCCTGCAAAACTCATAGCTAACTGATTTAGTACGCAAAATACTAATTATTTTAGTTTTACAAAAAATATTTTTCTCCGTAAATTTTTTGACTCTTAAAAAAAGTCGTGTTAAATACAATTGTAAGGGTGCCTGCAAAAGGTTATTTATTTACTGTAACCTTGGCAACTGCTATTTTGGTTTTACCAAAAAGCCGGTCTTCCCTGCCAATCATGTACATGTCGTCACCAATATATGAACTGAGGCGTGGCATTGCAGTTGGCACATCCTTATTACTAAAAAATAATTTACGGGTGTATTTACCGGTAGTTGCATCAAGCGTAAGATTAAAGCATGTTGACTTGCGGAACATTGTGGCGGTTTTAATTTTTTGGCCTAATTGTAAAACGCCTTCGTTCTTTGGGTTGTCGTTAAAAATTATATGTATGTTGTTGTTATCCTGCAGGGCGCCAAAGCCTGAATAATAAGGCATGTTGTGCGTACTAAAATAGTACAAGCCAATACTAAAATCGCTATAGCCGGTAAAGTTACCGCCTACCTGCTCCCGTTGTGCTTTGGGCAATACCTGCAGCCATGCAATATCGCCGCCGGCATCAATTTTGCACATCATTAAGTCACCGGTTTCAAATACCGTATAGGTCTGGTTGGTGTAGGTGCCTTGCATCCCGTTAAAACCAGGTGAATAACTTGAAGTGGTATAAGTATAATGGTGATATTTCTCAGCTAATATCACAATACCCTTATCAGGGGTATAAAAAATATTTCTAAACTGCATGTACCGTGTAAAACCTTCGCTCTCATCTTTTATTTTGTCAAATTTTTCCCGTTCTTTTTTTTCTTTTTTGCTATCATCATCATTGTCGTCATAGGCAGTATTGTCTTCGTCAATTGGCGTTAACAGTGATGTATTAATTTCTTTTTCGCTTGTTGTTAAAATATTGCCTGTGTTGGGGTCAATACGCTGTACCAGCAAGCCATCTATAGTGTTACCTTTTTTTTCCTTACTGTAAAAGGCGGCAATAACAAGGTCTTTATCAGCCTCTTGTAAAACCTTGGTGCTTACCAGCCATTTACCAGCAATGTCTGTTTTAATATCTTGTTCCTGCTTGCCTTTGTTATTGTAAATACGAATGTTATAATGTAAAAAATCAAGGAACTTATCTTTTTTCCGCTTGCCTTCTTCATATTCATATAACCGGGCTACCAATACAACTTTTTTAGCTGTAGTATACAAAACATCTTCAAGTTGAAATGTTTTAGGGTCAAACTCATTACTGATATTTATCGCTGCACCTACGCTTTTTAAATTCTTGTCAAACTCCTGCACCTGGTAGCTGTTATGCTCCTTCCCTTCAATGCTGCTAACCAATATAAGAGCGCTATTATCTGCATTGCCGGATACTTTAAAATGTATGTTGTCACTCTTTTCATCTTTAACCCAACTGGCAAGCTGCTGCCAATCGCCTGCAAGATCTCCGGTTGCATTGTTAACTGCTGCCGCATAAAGGGTAAGTGTTTTTTCACGTCTCTCGTAATCGCTTGCGAGTATATACAGCTTGTCTGCAACACTAAAAAATTGTTCAAATTCTTTGCCGCGCAGCTCCTTATTAAAATCATTTCTAAATTGTTCGGTTAAATTTCCGTCGAGTTTTATTAACATAGCAGACTCCCTCATTGTAGCGCCAAACACAAAATAACTTTTAAGCGCCATGTGGCTTTCCTGCAGGTAAACACCTGTGTTATCTGTGCATATAACAGAAAGGCCTGTGCTGCCTTTGCTTAACTTAAATTCGTTGCCCCAGGCTATTTTGGGGGCCTGCGCAAAAGATGAAATAATGCAAACGGAGAGTGCAAGCAAAAGGGCCGAATATTTCATAAAATTGTTTTTTAAGAGGTTGATCATGCAGCAAAATAAGGGAAAAAACAGGTAATGAGACACTAAACTAAGCACGGAGGTGCTGGCCGGGTAACTAATAAGCACCGATCCATTGCCCACCTTACCTGCCTACCAATTCCATCACCGCATCCTTATAAATGTTACCAATAGGTATGGTGGCTTTATCAATTTCAATTGAATTGCCATAAATGGTTTTTATAAAAGCCACGGAGATAATGTATGATTTGTGCACACGCATAAACTGCCAGGGCGGCAGTATTCTCTCCATATCGCCCATTGTTTGATGGGTAACAAGATTGTATTCAGTGGTATGAATTTTAAGATAATCCTTCATGCTTTGTATATAGATTATCTCAGAGAAGTTTACTTTAAAA